>Ga0256868_10000461_pt1 | contig 23819 bp, 27 predicted proteins | sample RVTome_13_FD_187341 | JGI IMG/M metagenome (GOLD analysis project Ga0256868, IMG submission 187341) | Soil microbial communities from uranium-contaminated site in the Upper Colorado River Basin, Wyoming, United States - RVT92D227 HiSeq ...
AAGGTAAACCATAATTATCCCACCTCTATAAAACTTATAACATCCTGAAGGGCATTAAACCATATAAAGTAGATGAATTATCGGACAACCTGTAAAGTCTGGGGATTTCTCGCTTACAAAGTGTTAATTTTGAATATAAGAGACAAAAATCTGATTTTTACTGGTAAATTCGTGTTCCCTTCCCGACGGAGCATACTATTTATTAACATGGTTGTTTTATGGCAGAGAGATTAACGGCATTTGGGAGAGTAACCTCCAATTAAGAATGAGATTTGAACTTCGAGTTGGAATCACGTCCCTGCTCATTAAAACATTCGTTTCTAAGAATATGTTTTTAAAGAAGATGCTTGTTATAATATTGTAGATTGGGGAGGAAATGCAATAATCTAAAAGAATTGATGCAACCGAGGATATGTTAAGAAATTCATGGTTTATCTGTCTCATCCGTCCAATTGCTTGGATTGTTTTTCTTTTTCCTGTTATGGTAGGATTCTATCTTGGAGCCTCGAAAGATACTTTACCTGGTTCGGTTATTTTTGGATTCGGTGCAATTTTCTTTGTTTTGTGTTTCGGTTTTTCGGTAAATGCCCTTGGTGATGTAGATGTCGACATTTATCATGATGGACGTTCGAAGGATATGAATCTTTCCAGTCAACCATTAGTTACAGGGAAAATAAGTATCCTCCAAGCAAAACTTTTATGTCTTCTTTTTTTGGTCGGTTCACTTCTCTGTGCACTTTTGGTTGGATTTTTCTTCATGCTGACCATTATTGTTTTAGACGTCATCGGTTATGTTTATTCTATTGAGCCATTTCGAATGAAAAAAAGACCGATAGGAGATATTATGTGCAACGCTTTGTTAGGTGTCTTTTTTTTCCTTGCAGGTATAACTATAGGTAAAGCATATGTAAATCCACTGCTTGTTATTACAGTATTCCTTATGGCCTCGAATTTCTATATTACAACGGTCATGACTGATTATGAGTTTGATAAAAAAGCAGGTTTACGAACATCAGCAGTAGTATACAGCTGGAAGCGGCTCATTGTTGGTATGTATTTATTAACAGCAACAATTTGTATTTTTGGGGTGGTTCTCATTTTGTCTGCATCGTTTGAAGTTCAGATTATTGCTGTAATTATTATTATTTATACCCCGATATTTACTGTTATTACAAGAAACAGATTACGAGGTAATCAATTAATGCTTCATCAAAATTGGATTTTAATTCCATTCGGGTGTTTAACGTTTGTATTTTTTTGTCTTGGTTTATTCAAAATAGTTGCATAAGTTAATGTTTTTGTAGTTGATGGCAATGCTCAATAAAAACTCTGTTTCCGATTCGCATAAAAACTTAACCTCCTGTTTTTGTGCGAATGATTAACAACTTTGTTGGAGTGGCCCAAGGGTTCAAATCCCTTCCCCTGCACTAAAATACCAGTATAATTTAAATACTCATATAATATTCTTTTTTTGGATAGAATGACTACTAATAAAGTTAAAAAATCAAATAGAAGCATTTCAAAAGAACGAGCTGTATATGTTTATCTTCCATCCTATGAAATGTTAAAGCAATGGAAAAACATTGCTGATAAAAGTCAGATGTCACTTTCAAAATTTGTCGTTGAACATGTATACAACTCATTACAACAAGAACAGAAGAAAGAAGGATATTCCTCACGTGTAGAACTGCTTGATGAAATAAAGAAACTTCAAGAAGAAAACAAAGAACTCTACAAGAAAATCAAGATGTATGAAAGCCTGGTCTTGCGTTTAGAAGAGGAAAACAGAAATTATAGAATAAAACCTTTTTTAGAAAAGGATTTTGTTGGCGAAAGAGAGTTTGAAGCAGATTTAGTGACATTGTTTAGGACTCGTTTAGAGGTGCGTAAGGAGGAGATTTTTAAACATTTGGGTATCAATCCACAAGAAACTGATAAGGTTAAAGGTATTAAGAAGCAAATTGAGATTTTGGAGCGTTACGGTTTACTTAAAGATATAGGGGGTAAATGGCGGTGGAAAGGATAAACGATGAACACCTGATAGATTTGTTCAAAGATGATTGTCATATCAGGGCTTTAAGTAAACATACAATTGAAAGCTATATCTCTACATTAAGGATATTTTCTAAATTCTTGAAAGAAAGAGGATACACTCTTCTTACTGTAGATAGAGAAATCATAAAAGATTACGTTTCATATTTACGAAATGAGGGAAAAGAACAAAAAACAATTGAAAATCGTTTTTCAACATTTTCATCTCTCTATGACTATGCAGTCTATGAAGATTTTTTAGAAAAAAACATAGTTAATGACATACGTAAAAGGTATTTGAAACAATATAAAGAAAATAAAAACAATGGAAGCCAAAGAAAATTAGTTACAATAGAACAAATGGCACATTTTTTTGAAATAATTTTAGATATAAGGATGAAAGCAATAGCGGTTTTATTCGCTAAAACCGGTATACGACGACGAGAACTTGTTGCTATTGATCTGAATGATATTAACTGGGATAACATGAGTATATTATTGAAGCCGACACGTAAAAGAAGTAATCGTATAGTTTTTTTTGACTACGAATGTGCCCTTGTGCTGAAGCAATGGTTGCAGAAAAGGGAGCATCATGCTGATCCTGAAAATAAAGCATTATTTGTTTCTTACACTGACAGAAAGGGAAGATTGAACAGGAATGGTGTCGGTTATGATTTTGTTAGATGGGCAACCATAGCAGGATTACATGATCTAGCTTCTGATAGAATTGAAGATAAGTTCACACCGCATTGCTGTAGACATTGGAACAATACACACCTGCGTCGTGCAGGGATGCCTTTTGAATTTATTAAATGGCTTCGTGGTGATGCTCTTACTGATGTTTTAGATGTGTACAATCACATTGACCCTGAAGATGTGAGAAAGAGTTATCTTGCATGTATACCTAAACTTAGAATTATGTAAAAATCTAGGCGTATTGCTTTTACTTAATACGATATAAGTGTAAAAATCCCAAACCAGCCAAACAATTCTTATATAATAGAAGGAGATTATATTTTTTTTGAGTTTTAATGAAGAATAAAAAAAATAAAACAGAGGCTGAATTTTTTTCTAATCATACTAAATATAAACATGTTATTTTGACTGTATATTCATTGCTACAAGAAATGAAGGGGTGGAGTGGATGCAATTAAAACCATATCAAGACCTACCGCCAAGCAGTTGTTCCCCTTCTACCAAACCAACCATCAAAGGAGGCTGGCAATATTGAAAAAAGTTAATATTATAAATAAATTCTTGACTTATTTTGTGGTACTGGCACCATATAGTGAAATTGTTGGTAATTTAAGTAAAATCGAAAACAAGGGGGATACCCTTGCTCTTATTTTTAGTATTGATAAAAAAATCGAAATTCCACAGTCAGCATTCTCCGTTTCTGAACTTAAAAAATATATTAATGACAGAGTCGGAGTTATAAATGTAGATGGCGAAATCTACAGGATTAGAAGAATTTCAAATTATAAAAAAAATAAATTAAACAAAGGTAATCAAAATGAAGAAAACAAAGGAAGAAAAAATAACAACGCAAACTCAGTTTAACCCACGAATTATCGTAGGTATTATTGGTTCTGCTGATTTAGAAACATTACACCAGTTGAAAACTTTTTTTGATGCATTAAGCGGATTTTCTTTGGTTTATATGCGAACATCAGGTTCTTCATTATATATCACAGACAAAAAACCTGAGGAAGGTGATTGATGTTAGCAAAAGAACCGAATAATAAAAAAAAAGTGCAGCCCGAAACAAAAGAAGAAGCAATGGAACTAAACAAGACTGTGATGCCAAAAACGAAAATTGAACAGAAAAACAATACAGAAATAACAGAAGATCAAAAGAAGGTATTGGAAAACCCAAAGTTGCTGCTTAATATCATACGAGATGTACAGTCCGAAGGTGTAAAAGGTGAAGAAGATACAATAATAGCACTTATTGCAAAGATAATGCTTAGTAAGGTTGCAGATGCGAAGCCTACGAGTAGTAATGTTATATTGAGTGATGAACCAGGGGGTGGTAAGGATGTCATTACTGACTCAACCTGCAAAGTATTGGTTCCAAGCAATAAATACGACCATAGAACACGTTTATCGGCGAAAGCACTGGAATACTGGGGAACAAACAAAGAAGAAAATTGGACTTGGTGTGGAAGAGTATTATATTTAGAAGACCCTGAGGAGGAACTGATAAAAAGCCAGGCTTTCAAAGTTTTAACATCTGGTGGAACTAAATTATCTACTGTTAAGGAGCAGAAACTCATAGATTTGGAGATTAAAGGCAAGCCTGTCGTGATTGTTACAAGTTTGAGAGCATCTATAGATGAAGAAGGAGGACGGCGATGGGACGCAATGAGGATAGATACATCAAAAGAATTGACAAAGAAGGTAATAAGCAGTGCTTTGGATGGTTTCCAGGGGAATGGAAAAAAAGGACCAAATAGAACCTTGAGGGATGCACTTCAGAATTATTTGAAACCATATGAGATCATATTTCCACATGCGAAAGAATTGATAGAATATTTTTCCACAAATTTGGTTATGAGGACCCAAGTCCATAAACTGATAGACTACATGAAAGCAAGTGCTGTATTGCATCAATATCAGAGGCAGAAAGATAAAATTTGCAGATTGATAGCGACTTGGGATGATTATGATTATGCAAGATTTGTCTTTATGCATTTAAAAGACGAAGAAGGAACAATGCTAAACAAAGATGAAGAAGACTTCTTGAAAATATTGAGAAAAGCAGATAGCCCATTGAAAATAAATGAAATATCAGAGAAATATAAAAGGCATGGTAAAAGTTGGATATATCAACATATTGATAGTTTTAAATCAAAAGGATTAATCGGTGAAACATTTGAAAAAGAAACATCTGGGGCAGTAACACGCAATGTAACAAAATTATATCCAATAAATGGTATTTCGAGTAAGGGTTTTCCTGATAAGCATGTTTTCCTGCGTTTTATTGAGAATGCGGAAAACATGCAACAGGAAGATTTTCCTGGTTTTCCTGGTTTTATTGATATTTGCAAAGAAATAGATGAAGAACGCAAGAAAACAGATTTGAAACCATTATTCTCGTATCTTTACTCTAAAACTCGAGAAAACGAAGATAACGAGGAAAATCAATCTGTTGATGGTTTTATCCTCGATGAAAAAAACAGAGGAAACCTTGACCAGAAAACAGAGATCAACATGCTGAGTGAATTGTTCCGTAAAGAACAGGAACTGAGTAGAAAGACTGTCATTGCTTTTGTAAAAAATCGTCTCTGTAAGAAGAAGCCTGAGGAGTATCTCTCTTTGCTTTTATCTAAAGGTGTTTTAACACAGTATCATGGGGGAAAATTGTCATTTACAGCTTAAAACTCATGTAGGAGTTGAAAATATGCAAGAAGAAGAAAAATATAAGGAACATGTGAAAAAAGGCTGGTGTTTAGCACAAGAGACAGCAAATGAAATTACGAATGAAAAGCAACTAAGGTCGAAACTGTCTCTGACTATTTTTGAAAAGATTTGTAGTCCCATGCATTATTTTTTGCAGGATGAGCAGGGTCCACCATCTCAACAACAGCCGACTAAAAAGCAGATTTTATATGCTACACAACTGGGTATTCAAGATCCAGAAAAGTTGTCAAAAGAGGAAATTTCAAAGAAAATTGATGAAGTTTTAAAATCAAAAAAGAGTGAAAAAAATGACAAGTAACGGAGGTAATAAATGACTAAAAGTCTTGGTTGTAAAGTCACTAATGAGATATATGATAAAGTTAATGCTTTAGGTGTAAAAAGTGACATTTTACGCTCGGCAATTGATTTTTATTTAGAGCATAATCAAAACATCAAGGTTAACCAAGTTAACCACGCTAAAAATAAGAAATCTAACAAAGACTGATAGTAGATGATTTAGAGAATAATAAAACAGGTTAACCATGGTAGATTAAATGAAAAGAAAAAATAAGATGTTAATATGAAAATTGCTATTTATACAAGAATATCAACTCAGGGACAATCTCTTGAACAGCAAGTTAATTCCTGTAAAAAGTATTGTGAAATCAAAGGATGGAATGATGTTGAGGTTTTTGAAGAAGTTAAAAGTTCAACAAAAGAAAGACCAGTTTTAAAAGAATTGTTGAAAAGAGCAAGAGAAGGAGATTTTGATACCATTTTGGTATTCAGACTTGACCGGGCTTGGAGAAGCAGCAGGCAATTCATTATGGATTTCGATAGTCTTCAAGCCAGAGGTGTCCAAGTTATTTCGGTTATGGAAGGATTAGATCCAACGACACCTATTGGAAAGGCAATGATGACGATTCTTGTTGCTTTGGCAGAGTTAGAAAGGACAAACATATCATTTGCGACAAAACAGAGATTGGAGGCATTAAAAAATCTTGGTAAACCTTTAGGTAGGCCAAAAGGTGTTAAAGACAAGAAAAAACGCAGCCCTGCTGGTTATTATAGGAACCAGAATGCAAAACAAATAAAGGGGGACTCTCAAACCTTTTAGTTTTATATCAAGACACCATTACAAACAAACATTTGCCGTTTGTTTGTTATTAAAACAACACTATCAACATCAATAAAACACGCAAGGTTAAAAGGATTTATCTAACTAAAACGAACCTTAAAAAGATGAAATAACAAATTTGAAAAAATTACGTGAATTCATTATTCATTCTCCCTATCAACATCTTAATCATCAAGTAATAATGAAAGACCTATGTCTTTATTTCAGAGGTTTTACCAGTAAACACCAGTTCAAATAATATTATTCTTCCCTTGGACCTATGGGTAAATAAAGGGTCTCTGTAAATTCGACAATTTCGTAAGGAGAAGAAATCAAAAGTAAATAAACGGACGTTTTTCTAGCTATAATTGTCACTTATTATTAGATTCTAATTATATCATCTCTCACCATTGCATCAGTTATCACTACCAAGCTATTTTCGAGAAAATCCAAATCATCTTTAGGATATTGTTCGCTAAGCATCCGCTTTTCTGTGATAAGAACGGTAACTCTATTATCATCACCAAAATAATGTTTCAAACCATCCATTATGGGTTTTGCTAAATTATCAACATCAGCATCAGAAAATCTTTTCTTGCTTAGAAAAAAACATATAAATACTAATTTATCCAGATTTTTAAAAACTGCTAATCGTTCTGCCCTGGGTCTAATACAGTTATCTAAATTTTGCCGATCTTTTGCATTCATCGAGTTATGTGATTTTGGCATCATGTTAACACTAAAAGAAGTTATTTCACATTTACTTCTCGTATCACCTTTTTCATCTTTGTAACTTGGAATATGATGGAGAAACCTTACTAATACATCCTTCATTTCTTGATGCATGACCGAATCAACATGCCTTCTCATTCCCTCTTTCATTTTAAGCGTTAAAGGAATTGCAGGATAAACTGCTTTTTTTTCTGCTTCAGTTATATTGATGCTCAAAGTTACCATAGGTTATCATATTCTGTAAAGTTTTATAAATTTATTTTTTAGCCTTGGTTATATTTCATAGACATCTAGGCGATAATTTTCCTTATACTCAATAAGAGCCGGTTGCATAATTTCTTCGTTGTCGTATCCAACTTACTAACTTCCGCGAAATGATTATTATTAATCTTACAAAGATTATTAGTTAATTTAATATCGCAAATTTCACAGTATATAAGTATCAAAAAATGTTAATGAAATTGTCGTTGTAGTATCCTATTAATAATTGATTTTCCTACTCGAATTCAACTCTAAGTTTCTTTATCAAATATCGAGCATTTTCCATTAGTCTTTGTTTGAGTTAGAATAGACGTAACAGAATAACGATTATTTTTACATTTTTTGGACTTTGTCAACGAGAGTTAAAAATACATTTTCAAAAAATATGTTTTATGTTTTATAAAGGATATATTGTTTTATAAGTTGAATTTTGAGGGTAATAATGGTTGGAAAACACAAGATAAATATTATAGATGAACCATTTGTACAAAAAAGTGTCAGAAAATATCTATTGAATAATGGTTGGAAATTGACCAATCTACCAAAATCAGTTGGTGAACATGGAAAAGATATTACTGCATGGCATTCAAAAAAACGAAAAGTCCTCATAATCGAAGCAAAAGGTGAAGTAAAATCTTCAAAGGATCAACAGAAACATAATGCTTTTATTAATGTTTTAGGAGAGATTCTATTTAGAATGGATAAAGAAGGTAACTCACCTAAACGAGCAAGAATTTACGCTATCGCTATACCCGTAACATGGGAGAATACATATAAGAAAAAGATTGTTAAAATGGAGTATGGTTGGCATCTCCTTAAATTAAAAGTATTTTTAGTGGAAAAGGATGGTTCTGTTAGATTAACTAATTATAGATATTGGTTGAAAAGCTAATTGGATGATGATTAAAATCTGTGTAACTGAAGAAACAAATAATCTTGATACTATATGTGATAATTGTATACTAAATAATAAGTATATACCACCAAATTTATAACAAATATATCATATTTTTTTTATAACACTTAAATATGTTTTTATGATATAACTTAATACAAAATAGAGGAAAAACGATATAAAATGAGCTATAACGAAGCAGATACAAGAGCAAAATTAATTGATCCTAAAATTCATCAAATAGGATGGACTGAAAATTTAATTAGAAGAGAAAAAACAGCAGGAGCCATTGAAATCATTAATGGACGACCTAAAAGGAAAAATGGGAGAACCGATTATCTTCTTTGTTTACCTACCTCTGAAGGATTGCCTCTTGCTATTGCAGTGTTAGAAGCTAAAAAAGAGGAGGAACATGCAACACTTGGTTTGGGACAAGCGCAAGAATATGCAAAAAAATTACATGTTCCTTATGTTTTTTCAACTAATGGTCATCTTTGTGTTTGCTTTGATTCCTTTTCTGGCAAGGTAAGTGATGATTTTTCTTTAGAAAAATTTCCATCACCAAAACATCTTAAAGATAGTTATGAACAAGCAAAAGGTTTTTCTTTGGAAGAGGAAAAAGCACAGGCATTGCTTGTTCCTTATAAAGGCGGGCAATCCGAAAGACGATATTACCAAGATGCAGCAATAAGAGCAGCCTTAGAGAAAATAGCTTCAAAAAAGAAAGACTGGAACCGTGTACTATTATCTCTTGCAACCGGTTCTGGGAAAACACGGATTGCTGTACAACTTTTACATAAATTGGAACAATCTGGACAATTAAAACATGCATTATTTGTATGTGATCGGAACGAATTAAAACGACAAGGTTATGGGAAACTGTTCTCGGAATTTGGGGATAACGCTGCAATGGTTTCTACTAATAATCCCCAGAAAAATGCACGGATTGTTGTTGCAACCTATCAAGCATTAGGTCTTGATGAAGAGGGTGATCAATCATTCTTTCTTAATAATTATCCACGGAACTATTTTAGTCACATTGTCATAGATGAATGTCATAGAAGTGCTTGGAATAAATGGAGTATTGTTTTAACAAATAACCCTAATGCTGTGCAAATAGGTTTAACTGCGACACCACGGATAATAACTGGTGAAGAATCAAAAGAAAAAGATAAGGATGAAGAAATTAGTCGTAATAATATCAAATATTTTGGAGAACCTGTGTATGAATATCCTTATATTCAGGGTTGGGAAGATGGGTATCTAGCTGCTTGTGAAATCGTGAAACGAAAGGCGGATATTGATGAATTTTGGTTACCTCGAGAAGAATTGATAAAAAAAGGAGTATATGATGCAAAGACAGGAGAGCCTATGCTTCCTGAAGATATGAAAGAGGTATATAAGAAAAAGGATTTTGACGGACGATTGATTCTTCCTGACCGACGAACGAAGATGTGTGTTGATCTTCTTAATCAATTTGAAAAAACCGGTGGTGTAAAACAGAAGACTATTATTTTTTGTGTAAATGATAAACATGCTGAGGATGTTGCTAATGATTTGAATAATCTCTATAAAGAAAGAGGTCTTCCAGTTTGTGAAAAATTTGCTTTTAAGTTTACAGCGAAAACATTTGAGGGAAGTGTTTCTGATGAGAATCATGAGACTCTAATGGCAAATATGCGTGGTATGAAAAATTCACATTTCATCGCAACAACTGTTGATTTATTATCAACAGGTGTTGATATTCCTTGTATTCAAAATATTATCTTTTTTATTTATGTTGAATCACCGATTAGTTTTTATCAGATGATCGGACGAGGTACAAGGATAGATGAATCATTTGAAAAGTATATGTTTCGTATATATGATTATGCAAATGCAACAAGGTTGTTTGGTAAAGATTTTATTTCAAAGGCTCGTAGTGAACCATCAAAACCATCTAAACCTTCTGAAAAAGAAAAGATTGCAAAGGTCTATGGGTTTAATGTTGCTATTAAAGATGAGGGATTGTTTATTTTAATGGCTGATGAATCAACTGGGAAGGAAAAACCTGTTACTGTTGAAGAATATAAAGCAAAACTTGCGATTTCGTTAGTTAATAATGCTGAAAACATGGATTTACTTCGTGAAATGTGGATTCATCCACAAGAGAGGAAACATCTGATTGATGCGTTACCAGGTGGCGAAAAAGGTGCTTTTATGCTTCGTGAAGTATTGAATCTTAATGATTGTGATTTGTTTGATGTATTTGCTGAGGTTGGGTTCGGTGTAGCTGCAAAAACACGGGCTGAGAGAGCGTCTTCATTTGGTTATAAAAATAAGGAGTGGTTGATGACTTTACCATCTGATACATCTTCAGTGATTTCATTGTTAGCGAAACAATTCAAGGAGAATGGTATAGAAGAGTTGGAAAGCCCAACGATTTTTGATGTGTCTGAGATTAGAAAAGCTGGTGGAATTAAAGCAATCGTAAAAATAGGTGCTGATATTGCTCAAGCTGTCCTTGAAGTGAAAAAGAGGTTACTTGCAGCATGAAACAAGAATCAATTCAAAAAGAAAAATTACCTGAAGGATGGAAGATAGTTGAATTAAAAGATGTTTGTGTAAAAATTGATGCAGGTACATGGGGAAATGAACCAGCGAAGGATAATTCACATCCTGTGCTTAGATCTAATAATATCCAAGATGGAAAACTGGATTTATCAGACTTAGCTTTTAGAAGTATTTCTCAAAAGGATAAAGAAAATAAACTACTAGAAGAAGGAGATATTATAATTACGAAATCAAGCGGAAGTTCACATTTAATAGGTAAAAACATACTCTTTGAAAAAATTGATAATCGAGATTATTTTTTTGCTAACTTTCTTGAAAGATTAAAACCTAATAAAAATATAATATGTCCTAAATTTTTATATTACTACTTGAATTCTCCAATTGCAAAAAATATTATTGATTCTATGCATAGTACAACTTCTGGGTTGAGAAATTTAAATATTAAAATTTATGTAAAACAAAAAATTATCCTTCCACTTATCCTTGTCCAACAACAAATTGTCTCAAAACTAGATATCCAAATGGCCCAAATTGATATGATGAAAAAAGAAACAAAGAAAGAGAAGGAAGCAAGTGATATTATGCTTTTCAGTTTACTTGAAAGGTTTTTCCCAACAAAAATAAATTCTTCTTTACCCAAAGGCTGGAAATGGGGAAAATTATCTGAAGCTACTGATAATTGGAAAGATGATATAGTTTCAGGTCCCTTTGGTTCAAATCTTGTTGTTGCAGACTACAGAACTTCAGGTATACCTATAGTAAGACTTCAAAATATTCAACGTTTACAATTTTTAGATAAAGATATAAAATTTATCACTGAAGAGAAAGCAGAAGAATTAAAACGCCATTCTTTTAAAAACGGGGATCTAATTTTAGCAAAGTTAGGTGATCCGCTAGGGAAAACTTGTACAGTTCCAAAAACGTTAAAAGAAGGAATTATAGTTGCAGATGTTGTAAGAATAAGTATCAGCAAAAAAAATAATTCAAAATATTTTGAATATGCTCTTAATTCAAATTTAGTTACAAAACAATTAACAAGTAAAATAATAGGTTCAACACGTCCAAGGGTTAATCTTGATGATGTAAGAGATATTATTATTCCATTGTCAGATAAAACAAGTCAAGACAATGTAGTAAGAATCTTAGATAGCGTAAAGGAAAAATGTAATATTATCAATGAAAATATTAATCAGAAGGTGTTTGCGATCTCTCAACTCCCTCTATCAATCTTAAACGAAATATTTGGAAAATATAAAATTTCAGAGGCATAAAATGGCGAATAATAGAAACAACAAAAACGGAAACGGACGAGTAATAAATGATCAATCAAGTATGAACTCCTACATCAAATCAATCTGCGATATCATGCGTCGGGATAAAACAAAAGGTGCATTACAATACATACCAGAACTTACTTGGATGATGTTTTTAAGAATACTTGATGAAAAAGAACAAGATGAAGAACTTAAATGTAAAGCAGTTGGAAAAACATTTACTCCATCACTCAAAGAACCCTATCGCTGGAGAGACTGGGGTGACCCTAATGGAAAAAAGCGAAATCAACTTCAACAAGAAGGAAAACTAGGAGATTTTCTAAATTTTATCAATAACGATCTTATCCCTCATCTCAAATCATTTCAGAATAATCCAGGGGCAACAGTTAAACAAAGGATTATTTCACAAATCTTTCGACGACTTGAAAAAACACAAATTGCAAGTGAACGAAACCTACTTGATGTCCTAGATAAAGTTCATCATTTAACATCAGAAAATATTGATGAAACTCACCAGTTCCCGTTATCCCAGATATATGAAGGACTTCTACAAAAAATGGGTGAAAAAAATAATGATGGCGGTCAGTTTTTTACCCCCCGAGAAATTATTCGAGCAATGATTCGAGCAGCAAAACCGACAATAACAAAAAATGGAAAACTTACAACATTCTATGACCCTTGTTGTGGAACTGGTGGTTTTCTAGCAGAAACATATACTTATCTAACTGGTCCAAATCAAAACCCAACAGCGACAGAAATTGATTATCTAAAACATGAAGCATTTTGGGGTGCAGATGATAGTGATGATGCATTTGCTATATGTTTAGCAAATCTGTTTTTACATGATATTGACTTCCCGCATATTGGTTTAAAAAATACACTAAGTGGACGACCCACATATTTAGAACTTTTTAACGAAGCTCCATCTCAATTTAATTATATCTTCACGAACCCGCCTTTTGGTGGAAAAGAAGGAGAAGATGCAAAAGCAAATTTTATCTATAAAACAGGTAACACTCAGATTCTTTTCATGCAGCATATCATTGATCATCTAAAAGATGGTGGCACTTGTGCTATGGTCATTGATGAAGGAGTACTTTTTAGAACCAATGAGACTGCGTTTGTTCAAACGAAACGTAAACTCTTAGAAGATTGTAATCTATGGTGTATTGTAAGTTTACCACAAAATGTATTCATAAATGCTGGAGCAAGTAGTAAAACAAATCTCTTATTTTTTACAAAAGGTAAATCAACAGAAAAAATCTGGTACTATGATTTATCAGATATTAAAGTGCTTAAAAAAAGCCCGTTTACTATAGATAAATTCGATGATTTCTTAATGCGATTAAACTCAAAGAAAGTAGAAGATAAAATTAGTGAAAAAAGTTGGTATGTTGATATTGAAAAAATAAAGAAAAAGAATTATGATTTGAAAGCAGTGAATCCTAATATCAAAGAAAAAGAAATACCACCAACTGAAGAACTTATTAAGATCATTGAAGAATCGCAAATTAAAATCAACGAAAGTTTACAGAAGCTGAAAGAAATTAAATAAATCCTCGATATCTAAAATATTTTCTATAAACATTAATTTTTTATTGTGACAAAACATCACTAAAATTAGTATCATAGTCTCATGTGTTATAATAAATGATACTTACCTATGATGGTTAACCTTGAGTTGAAGTAATTTTAGTATTTTTATATTAAATAAACTAAAATTCCAAATGAGCCAAATAAAAAATATATACTTGTTATCAGATGGTTTTTGAGAATATGGAATACAACCTTATCCAATCTATCGGTTGTTCAAATCAGTTATTGCCCTATGGAATTAGGTGTTTCCATGTTCTCCCATGGGGCTATAAAATATTTAAGGGTTGAATACAAATGAGTAATATTATTGGGGCACGAATTGATAAAAAACTTTATGATAAGATAAAGAATGATAGTAGATCACCATCTGACATTGTTAGAACAGCGTTAGCCCAATATTATTCTAAGTATATATCAGAATCAAATGTTAACACATCGTTTACGGTTGTTAAACAGAAAGAAAAAACCGATGAAGGAGAAGACATTCATAGTAAGGTAGATGCGCTTTTCAGGCGTTTTAATAAATAAAATAGAAGATAAGAGTAACAACATAGGGACAGTCACTACAGACACAACAGATGTGACTATAACCCTTACTGTTGAAGACAACACAGGCATCATAAAGACCGATACAACAACAGCAAATGTTCTCGAATCAATGCCAGACCTGTTATGTGAGGGAAACCTACAATGGACAAATGTAAAGCAAGGGACAACAGTTAACGGTATCTTTACCGTTAGAAACAATAGTGAATCAAAATCAAAACTAGATTGGAAAGTTGAAAGTTACCCTGAGTGGGGGACATGGACATTCACACCTTCAGAAGGTTCAGGTTTAACTCCCGAAGAAGGAATAATAACGGTACAGGTAACATTGGTGGCACATAAAATAAAAAGCAGAGCTATGCTAATGGATATTGCTGAAGATAAAGATTATACTGGAAAAATAATAGTAGTAAACACGGACAACGCAGATGATTACTGTGAAATACCAGTAACTATGACAGTATCAAAAAGCAAGATATTTACTTATTTTGATTTTTATAGGATTTTGATCTATCATTTTTACCCTTATAGAATTTGGAATACCAACTTACGTAGTTTCTGTTTATTAACAGATAGTAGAGGCACATGATCTAACAGTAACACCTACGCTGATAACCTTTACAAACCAAGAGTTAGGTCGGGTTCATGGTAGACGTTCCAAAGAAGATTTACTCCAATGGATAAAGAAACTCTAAACAATTTTTTTTTGCCATATCTGATGATAGTAGGTTATCACTCTGTTAATAGTATATCTAGGATTGACATTATATCACAAATTAGGATATAAACAACGCCGAGTTACCAAGTCCTCGGTATGCCGAAGCAAAAAAAGACTACCAAGTATTTTTTTTCCTGTAATCCAACAGGAGAAAAAGAACACCCTGATATTCTTTCACGTTAACGTCAAAAAGCATAATTTAGCACGATATACTTATATCGTTTTTTGATGAAAAAACGCTAAAATTCGCACAACAGGAAAAACCCCCCACGCTAAAAACAAGTTTTTTAAAGCGGTCATGGTTAATACAATTGATAAGATGGACGAGACGTATTTAAGATTTGAAATCCAAGCGTACCTAGATGCATTTGAACATACTGATCCTGATAAATTAAAAATAGACGATGAAAGGAAAAGACGTTTACAATATGCATTTAAACAAAAACTTAAAAAACTTGCACTTATCGAACACGAGCAGGTGGATAAAGAAATTAAAAAATTAAATAAACGAGTCGATAGCCTTTTTTACCGATAAAGAATTAACAATTTGTTGTTTTTATCCTATCTTTTTTAATTTAGTTGCATATATGTTTTTCATAAGATTTAAATTAAGATAATTTATATAATTTTGTAAGATAAGAAAAGCTTTTTTTGGTGTTGTCGGGCTTCTTGTATTATTATGACTTGGTGGTCTTTGTGGGTATAATTTGGGAATAAATTGGGAATAAAGGATATAAACTGACAAAGTAAATTACAAACACGATAAAAAAAAAGCCTTAGAAGTAATACCATGAATGACATGATTATTGAACTACAAAATGTGAAAAAAATCTATAAGATGGATGGCGTGGAAACACATGCGTTGAGAGGAGTAAATCTGCAAATTAAAAAAGAAGAATTTGTAGCGATTATGGGTCCAAGTGGTTCTGGTAAATCAACGCTTTTACATATGATTGGAGCGCTTGATAAACCTACTTCAGGAAAAATAATTCTCGATGGAGTCGATATTTCTACCTTAAAAGAATCAGATCTTGCACGATTACGAGGAAAGAAAATTGGCATTGTTTTTCAATTTTTTAATCTTCATCCAACTCTTACTGCATTGGAAAACATTGAACTGCCTATGATTATTGTTGAGAAGGATAAAAAAGAGAGAAAACAAAGAGCACTTGAGCTTTTAAAGGCTGTAGGTTTGGAGCATAGAGCTCATCATTTTCCGTCACAGATGTCTGGTGGTGAGCAACAGCGTGTTGCTATTGCTAGAGCGCTGGCAAATGAGCCTGAGATTATTCTTGCTGATGAGCTTACAGGAAATTTGGATACTAAGACGAAGGCTGAAATTATGAATTTTTTATTGAAACTGCAGAAAGAGAGGAAAATGACAGTTACTGTTATTACGCATGAACCTGAGATAGCACAATATGCTGAGACTGTTGTTCATTTGGTTGATGGTATGATAAAGGTTGGTGGTTAAAAAATGAGAAAAACATATTTTTTAGTTTTGATGCTGATGAGCTCTATTATTTTATTTACGAATACAATAGTTTTTGTTGATGCACAAGATACTGGTTTACAGGCTATGTTTACGACAAACCCTACTGTTGTTGCACCGGGGACAAAAGGATTCATAGAAGTGAATTTAAAAAGTATTGGAACAGCTAGTAATATAGAAATATCAGCAATCTCATTGAGTTCAAGAGTTGTTGTTAAAAATGGGGATTGGGATTTCAGCATTGGATATTTAGCGAGTGGTACTTCTTATTCAGTGTTATTTGAGTTTAGTGTTCCTAGTACGGCATCTCCTGGTGTATATCTTGTAAGCTTTGAGATAGATTATTCTGAAGGAAATACTATTTTACAGAATGCAGTTGTCAAAGTTGAAGATTCAAATGTTTTAGATTTGGTATCTGTTACTCCCAGTTCTATAGTTATTGGAGAACCTACAACATTAGTTTTTAATATAACAAATAATCGTGGTAGTGACATTTACAATGTTCTTTTTACATGGGTAGATCCAAATGATTTGATTTTGCCAATAGGATCAGATAATAGGATTACGATTTCGTCAGTTCCTGCTGAAAATTATACTGAAGTACCTATTGTTGTTATGGCAAGTTCAGGTATTTCACCAGGTGTATATCCGCTTACAATAACAATGGAGTTTTATGATCAAACTGGATCACAGCAAACAATAACATCAACAGTTGGTCTGCAGATCAGTGGTACTACAACTTTTGATGTTGTATTGCAGACTTCAACAAGTACTTCAACAACATTTGCAGTAGTTAATACTGGAGCAAATACTGCTTCATCAGTAGTTGTTTCAATACCTCAACAACAGGGTTATTCTACAAGTGGTATTTCTTCAGCTAGTTTAGGTAACTTAGACGCTGGTGATTATACATTGGCATCTTTTCAAATATCTTCAACCAGTAGTAACATGACAACTCAATTCCCTTCTTTTAATAGAACAGGAATTAATAATATTCCTCCAAATATGAATTTTAGTGGAGGCAGGAATATGTTTATGAATCAATCTTTCCCCGCAATGACAGGTAATCAGTTGGTTGTTCAGATAGCATATACTGATTTATTTGGAGTAAGACAGACTATTCAAAAACAAGTAGATCTTTCAACAGGTTCAGCAAGCGGTTTTTCATCTCGTACTGGAACTACAACCACATCAGGAAATTTCCCCGGGAGTTTTTCAGATCAATCGCAATCATCTGGTTCAAGTAATAGTCTTATGTATATTGCTATCGGTGTTGCTGGAATTATCATCATAGTTGCTGTTATTCAATTAGGGCGAAAGAAGAAACTTGGTCGTTTCTCAAAATTGTTCAAAGGAAGAAAAGAATGAAGTTTGCTGATATCTTTAAACTTTCACTGAATGGTCTTACCCACCGAGGATTACGAAGTTGGTTGACAATTCTTGGAATTATAGTAGGAGTCGCTGCAGTAATCGCCATGTTATCAATTAGTGAAGGCATGTCTCAAAGTATGGAATCGCAAATGTCAGGTTTCGGCGCGGATATTGTCACTGTGAGTGCTGGGCTGACTAGGGCATCTAGTCCTGAGAGTGGTTTTGGAAATCGTTTTCAACCTGGTGCTGGTGGTAATTTTCCAGGTGCATTTAGACAGAGTACTGAGACAGAGAGTCCAACTTTGACTGATACTGATATACTTGCAATATCAACAGCCAAAGGTGTAGAGACTGTATCAGGTATTATCTCTGGTCGGGCGACAGTACAGTATCTTGCTCAGACTGTTACAGTGTCTGTTGAAGGAATAGACCCCGCAGCGTGGAATACAATGACCACCTCTAAACTTGCCGCAGGTAGATTTCTTGAATCAGGAGATGGTACGAGCATTCTCATTGGAAATAGCGTTGCAAATGGTATGTTTGACTATAATCTAACCGAAAATATGCAAATAAGAGTTGGATCGAAGACATTCATTATTGTAGGAATACTACAGGAATCCGGTACCGGTAGTTTTGGAGGAGACGATCGAACAATATTTATGACTCTTGATGCTTCGCGAGACATTATTACAGATGTTAATAATAACGAATATTCTGCAATACAAGTCAAGGTTACTGATACCAATGCTGTTGATCAAATTATTGAAAACATAAATCAAGTTTTATATACCTCAAGAATGGTAACAGAAGATACAAAAGATTTCACAGTAACCTCATCAACATCAATGCTTGAGACAATTCAGAGTACTATGGCAACCTTAACATTTTTCCTTACAGGTATTGCAGCTATTTCTCTTCTTGTTGGAGCAATTGGAATTGCAAATACAATGTTTATGTCTGTTATGGAACGAACGCGACTCATTGGTATTTTAAAATCTATTGGAACAAAAAACTCAGAGATTTTAAAGCTTTTTTTAACAGAATCAGGAATTATTGGTTTAATGGGCGGGTTGTTAGGTGTATTTCTTGGATTTATTGTAGTTGGTATCATGTCTGAAGTGGGAATCAACATCATGGGCATGGGAAGAATGGGTACAAATACATCAGTAGCAGTTGTTACCCCTGAATTAATAATCTTTGCCTTATTGTTTTCAACAATTATTGGAATTGTGTCTGGTTTAATTCCAGCTAGAAAAGCAGCAAAGTTACAAGTAGTGGAGGCGATGCGAAGTGAATGATAATACTAGACAGAGAGGTTTATATAAGAAAATATCCTCGATTGGTATAATTATTTTTTTAACTAGTATTTTTTTAAGTGGATGTACTGAAACTCAAAACACAGATAATAGTCTAAATAGTAAATTTATCGGAACATGGGCTGGATCTATGGGGGTTTCTACATTTGGTGGATTTATTGGCAGTAATAGTACTGTTACTAAGTTAACTTTTATGCAAGATATTGTTGCTGCTACTATTACAAATGATCGGGGCACTAATACCATGAATTACACTTATACTATTAATGGTAATAATTTAATTTTGGTACCATCATTTTCCGGCGAATTTATTCCTGCTATACAACCAAATGGTACACAACCACATTTTAATAATACAATGCCGCCCCCAAATGGTACACGGTCTTTTAATAATACAATGTCTCCCCCAAATGGTACACGACCGCCATTTAATAACACATGGTTATCCAACGGTGAACAACAGCCTAATAGGCAGCAGTTACCATCTATGTCGATATCTTTTTTGTGTACCTTTGATGAAAACTACACACTTTTATATCTTGATGGATCTAAATTTATAAAAATCCAATAAATAGTAACAAAAGGAGGCTTTTACAGAAGTAATTATTATCCATCAATCAGAATAATACCAGTAATCATGTGTTCAAATCCCTTCCCCTGCACTTTTACAATTCTTTGAACTAGTAATATACTCAATTATATTCAAAAAATTATCGAGTAATAACAGGATGCTCTATCGACAAAATATAGAAAACAATCTAAGGTAAGCCCTCAATTATAATCTTCATTTGTAATTTATAATTTAAGATTCTAATAATTTGGTATGTGCATCTGAAGAACGGAACAATAGCCATAAAGATTCCATCTCTCTATAATTAAGCCATCTCGATGGATAATAATGCCAGTAAAATTTTTTACATTTATGCTTAAAGAATAATATCCGAAATCCTCAATTAGGCCTGTACTGTCCCATACTTTGATTCTAGGGTCTAGCCACCCTGGAAAAAGCGAACTATATTGGATATAAATGTTTACATTCTTTTTGAAGCAGATGGAGAGTCCACTTTGGTTATCCATCTCGTCACTATATCCATGACTGATGATGAATACATTGGTGTGTTGCCAATCATCATAGGATATGCATGTATCGTTCCGTGTATCTTTTAAGGATGCTAATACAGATTGTGAAGATATGATGCAGATAGTGGTGACAATTATGAAATATTTAATAATGATATTGATTGACATGGTAAAAAATGACATGTTTATCATAGTATATAATATTTACTCATTATCCATCAATCCGAATAATACCATTAATCATGGGTTCAAATCCCTTCCCCTGCATAATTTTTAATTTATTATAACACCACTGAAAAAATAAATATGTATGTCGTTTTGTACTCAAACCTAGATTATTATTCGATATGAGATAAATATCCTTCTAGGAGAGATTATATAAAACTCGGCAAAAACATTAATATTCATTATAAAACAATTTTATACTTTAATAATTCTTCTTAACAATTTTTTTAAAAATTGAAAAGTTATTTTTTTGTATCTCTCATGAAATAAATACATATTTATGTATGACAACAAAAATATAAATAAAACTTATTCTTTTCGTCATTATATGACAAGTATTAGCATAGTTTTTATATATCTCTATTTGGATTTGTATCTGTGAGAGGTGGAGGTAAAAAAATGAATAAGAAAATATTTGCAATATTGTTTATTGGAGTTTTTTTACTGGCAGGTATCACTTCTATATCTGCTAATCCAATTAATGGAAAAGTACCAAAAACAAACAACCTTAAAGATGAAATATCTGCTGATATAATATTTATGATAGGGACTCTAATAGATTCAAAAGAGAACGAAACATGCTACAATATAACTATTGATAAAGCATTATATATTGAATTCTCTGATGACGTTTTTATGCCTTTTATATTTTCAGAACATAATTTTATTTTCTCCAAAGAAAATTGGCTATTCAGGGGAATATTAAATAATAATTTTATATTTGGTTTGTTTATTTGGCAGAGATCATACTAAGAACCATAAAATAAATATTTTTTTTATGCATTTAAATAATTTTAAGAAAAATATATTTATGTTATGAAATATATAATTATATAATAATGGGTCTAGTATGGTAAGAAAATAGTTTTTTTAAATCATCCCATCCAACTCCTTTATACCTCCCCTGCTAGACCCATCCTATCTTCATTATAACAAATTGTTGTTTTTAATCTTAAATTTTTGAACAAATTATGTAAAAATATTACCAAAAAGAAAAGATCATTCAAGTTTTAATTAAAAAGTATAATGAAGTAAAATTGAATTTTTATTTTCTGTAGGATGTGATAGGAAATGAAAAGAATAATTAATATTTTAATATGTTTAATGTTAGTAATAACAGCATTTTCTTTAACTGTTTATGCCGGAGATGAAAACAATCCTGAAATTCTTGATCTAGAAAATGATATAACTGGTAAATTAATTAAAAATCCTATTTTGTTTAAAATACTTCAAACTATTAATATGGTTCCATTTCAATCTTTTGAATTTATTGATATAACATCAGCTTGGTTTTATGAAAGTGAGGGCAAACCTGATTATTTATTTTCGATTATAAAGATTAAGGATTTAGATTATACATCTTTGAGAACAATTTATGCCATACGTTGGACATTTGATGAAAAAAATTATGGAGCAGGGTGTCATATACATTCAAATGATGAGTTTAGATGGTCTGCTGCTGGACAAATATATGGATTATTGGATAATTGGGCTTATAAAATAGGATTAATTAAGGATATATCTGATTGTATAATTGATTATGAAAAGAATTTGATAATATTAAAAATACCTAAGAATATAATCGGTGATCCAAATCCTGGGGATGTATTATCATATACTAATGCATGGGCTGGATTAAGATTTATATCTGAAATTGGTGGGGATTTAGTAGAAGATCTAACATCATATGGAGATAATTATATTATCCAATATTAATTATTTCAAGAGAGGAAAATTATGGGAATTTGTCCATATTGTATACAAAATATAGATTTTAAAGATATAAAAATTGAGAAAAGAGGAAGAGGGATAGTGGAACAAGAAAAAATGTATTTGTGTCCATTTTGTAATTATATTCTTGGATTTTCTAATGCAATAAGATAAATAATCATTTAAATTTTACTGGTAAAAACCGCTTTAAATCCCTCTTCCTCCCATAATTTAAAATAAAATAAGAAAGAGTTTAGAGTTTGGTTTTTTTTAATTAGTAGTATTGTTTTAGTATTTTTTCAAAGAAAGAAAAACGCTGAAAGAATTTCTGTAAAATCAATTGTAAGGTACTTATGTATGATTTACTTTTTGGCATACTTACTTCTAATGGCTCTGACCAATCACTTTCTGATCCATAAATATCCTTTGCTTTTACTCTTATGTTATATGAACCTTTAGCCCAGGAATGTAATGCATTTGTCATTAAGCCAGAATCTAATGGTCCAAGCCATTGGCTAAAACTATCATCACCCCAATCCCATATATAATACACTTGGTCTCCATCAGGGTCGGTTGTATTTGAGGTATACAAATATGAAATTCCTTTAGTACCATTTATTTGGCCAACTGGTTTACTAGGTTTATTTGGTGGATTATTTAGAAAATTCCAAGGCTTCATCAATGGATATTTATCATGATTATTACCCCCTGGAATATTATAAGGTAAGTCTCCTATTCCATCACTTCCCTGAATATCCTGATTAGGTCCATCATAAAAATCTTTACCATTATAATCACTCCAAAAATTGCCTCCATAAGGATAGCTATTATTCCAATAATTTATAGGATCACCCAACTCACAAACCTGACCTTCTTCTCCTTTATTATTAAAGAAATTATTATGATAAATTATGTTTTTCTCACCACCACCCCTACACATATCCAACTGAATACCATATCCATTATTTGAAACAATTTTATTGCATAATATTTGATTCTCAGAAGACATGATCATATATATCCCTCTATCATTACTTGAAATATCATTAAAATGAATACTATTCATACTATGCCAACCCATACCTGTATGTTCAAAATTTATACCGTCATTATTATAGGTAATAGAATTATTTGAAATAATATTATTATCACTATTCTCTTTACCAGGATATTGACTTCGAAACATAACCCCATTTCCATTCCTTGTAATAATATTATATTCAATAATACCATTTGTTACATTATAAAATACAATACCATCATGGTTTCTGCCACCATTATGGATATAGCAGTCTTTTATTACAAAATATATGTTTACATTTCTGATAACTATACCATCCTGGGATGAACAATTAATGTCCCATCCTTTGATAATATAGTAAAAGCCATTAGTTTTTGGACAAATTAATAAACTAGGATTCAATTACATCCCTAGGATGAGATGTATGAAATCAGAAAAGTCAGCGAAAATTAAGGAAAGAGAGTTAATCATCAAGCTAT
>Ga0256868_10000462_pt1 | contig 23805 bp, 20 predicted proteins | sample RVTome_13_FD_187341 | JGI IMG/M metagenome (GOLD analysis project Ga0256868, IMG submission 187341) | Soil microbial communities from uranium-contaminated site in the Upper Colorado River Basin, Wyoming, United States - RVT92D227 HiSeq ...
TCAGCTATGGCCAGATCGTATTGATTCTTGGCAAAATAGGTAAAACCACGGCCGTGGTAGCCGTCTGCATCTTTTATTTCTACTTCTGGTTCCTTTCTTATCTCCTTTTTTGTTTCCTTGGGTTGAAGATCAAAATGTACGACAGCAGTGAGACCTTCCCTAATTTCTACCTTTTTTTCAGCCTTTCCATATTCTTGATGTTCCACTTTGATCTTATGGGTACCTGTTGGGATGTTCTCAATGAGCCTATCAGTTTTTTGTTGAATTGGATTGTTATCCAGAGAGATATTTGCCCCTGAGGGTTTTGAAGTAATATAAATAGAACCGATTTGAGCGAAAGAAAGGGTTTCTTGAGAAAGGAATAGAAGAACTAAGAAAAAAAACAGTGTTCTCACTGCATCCCTCATTTCTATTTGATAACGAAGGCAAGAGGTCAGAAGAGATGATTTCTTTTTGATGAAAGCTTATCAGAGGAGACGAAAAAGTCAATAAGAATCTAAAACCTCCACTTACCTTATATTTTAATCGTCTTGGTGGCCTTTGATTTTTTATCCATGAGACTTTTTGGTCGGGCTACATTACTATCAACTTCAATTTACCGTCCTTATCAATATTGAAGAAATAGATATTTCTTACTTGTGGCCTCAACTCAACCACTTGTTCGAAGGGTTGCTCGGCTTCTATTTTTAACAGATATCGTCCATCCTCAACCATCAAGGAAATACCCATCTTCCCCTTTGCCACTAATTGATTCTTTTTATTTGGTTCCAATGAGTAGAGGCCATAGGTTAGGGACATCATTTCAGCATCCATAAAGGCATTCAAGAGCTCAAGAGGGGTGACGGCCTCGATATAAATACTCCCACTCTCAGTAGCGAGCTTTTGATAAAAGTCCCTGATGTTTTGATTCTCTTTTTCACGAACGGATTTATCACCCATGGAGCCACCGAGACCATAAAGAATGGGACTGAAATGGATATTGTTGTCCACCAGCTTTTTGATCGATTCAGAGGCTGAAATCGTGAAATCATCGTAATTTGGATATTTCTTTCTCAATCTCTCTTCCGCCCCCTTATCTTTTGAGACGTTCTGTGCCAGTAGGGGACCTGTCTCCAGGCCATCCGTGATCAATATGACCTTTGCATTAGGGGCTCCTCTTAAAACTTGATGGACCTTCAGGACGCTATAGCCGATCGGCGTGTCACCGATGTAGGTGTTCTCTGAACCAAGAAACCTTATGGTTGCCAAAAAGTCTTTCTGATTGAATCCCTCCTGTAGAGAGCTGTAGATCAACTCGACATCACCGGAAGCCTCTACGGCTCTGAAATAATCCTTTCTTGGAATGAGGCCTTCGTTCGTGATACCGGATGATTTTTTGCTGCCGAATACAAAAAGCTTTACATTGTCACTTTGTCGGAAGAGGGTGCCAATTTGTTTTAGTCCTTCGTATGCTGCTTCAAACTTTTTGGGTCCGCCTTCTTTAATTCTGTCTCTCATACTTCCTGAAGCATCGTAGATGATGACGATGTTGTTCTTACTGCTTAAACTTTTAAGAGCATGATAAACGGCCTTCTTATTTTCCATAGCCTCTTCAAGCTTTTCTGTCTTGCCGGCTTGAGATTTTGAGGCTAACAATAAGAATTCAGTCTTCACTTTTGGAGGTGGCGTTCGGTGGAAACAACTTAATAGGATTAACAGAGCGGAGAGAGATAAGGGTATAAATCTCTTCATCGTTTCTTCCCCCTTCATTCAGGTTTTAGGTTTTCCAAATCTGTCCCTGTTGCATATTCCATCATGTGGTTAAAGAGCCAGACCCCTGGCCATGTCCGGCGGCCATAGGCTTCATTCTCGACAGCCCATTCCAGAGCAAGGGTCATAGGGATTAGCATGGCGGGTAATTCGCACAGCTCGGCAGCAAGCCTTGCTGTGGCGGTGGTCATGTTTTTTGGGATCGAGATCTTTTTTATCCCTTTTTTGAATGGGTCGGCACAGAGTTCCGAAGGTGAGATGATATTATATTCTCGGCAAGCAAAAGGTCTGTAAGGATGAATACTGCATGAACCATCCTCAAGAAAAGGGCAGGGCATTCCCATTCGAAAATAGTCATAGGCAAGGGCCTGATGTTCATTGGTACTCTCAATATTCCTTAACCTTTCAGTTAACACCCTCTCCTCCATCGCTTCTTTCACTGTTTGAATATGTGATTCGATTTGGCTTCGGCGTTCGGATGGTAATGTATGGACAAAGTCCAGAAGGAAAAAGGCTTCTGGAGGGGATAGAGGGACAAGCTGACAGCAGCAGATACCATCATTACAGCCTTTATGGCATGAAATCGTTTCACCCTGATTCATTTCTCGGCGAATAGCCAATTCGACAATACCGCTGCAGAGTTGATGCATGGGTGGAACCAAATTAGCCATCCTCATGGGGATATCTGGAATGCCCACTTTCGCAGGAGGAAGCCTTCCATCTGGCGTTTCAATTGTAATGGTGATAACTTTTACTTCGTTCATTACTTTATATCACCTGAACCCTGGAATCCTTGACCCTTCCTTTTTAATGCGGTTTATGACCGCCGTGATAGAAGAAATCTAATAAATTTTCGACTTCTCTTTTTCTACTGATTGGAAGCGATCTCAGTTTATGGATGAACCGTTCCTCAGACATGGTCAGCATGATATTTGAAGGACGAGGAACATCTATACCCTGAGGTCCAGAAAGCGGAGATGGATTATAATGGCGTTTCGTATTCAAACCGACGTTGGGATAACTCTCTTTTATCGTCTGAATCTCCTTCGGTGTCCATGAATGACCTTTCCCTATTCCTGGACACCAGAATGTGCCATCCTCGGAAATAAAATTTCCTTCCCACTCCTCTTGCTCAAGATCGAAATGATTCCATGGGAAGACATGACAGAGGTCAGTTCGAGAAGAATCATGAATCACACAAACCCTATCCTGACAGAAGATACATCCTGTCAATGGGTCATTGGATTGGTTCGTCCTGAACGCAGTCGTATAGGCATCCTTCTGGGGATCATAAATCTCTTGAAGATAGCGGAGGGCAAATGAACATTCAATGAGATTGAGATATTGTGCTAATTCTCGTATCTCTTCAAGACTGGGATAGAGAAGCACCTTTTGCGAACAGCAATAACCACATTTCTGACATTCGAATCGACGTTCCTTTAGATTCTTCTTTTTAAGTTCATTCATGAGGATTTTTTATTCATAGGCACTTCACCTCCACCCTTGAGGGGGAGGGTGGGGTGAGGGGAGTATTAACGATAGAGGATATTACTATTGATATCACAATAATATTTTCCACCAAAAGGTGGCTTTCTGTTGTAGAGGTTAGCCCCAAATAGGTCTTTTCTACAATAGAGATTGCTCCCAAATAGAGATCTTGCCATTTTTATTCCTCCTTTCTGTTTTTAGAATCCCTGACCTCAACCTTAACCTAAATAATTTAGTGTCGGCTCCCTCTTGGGATAGAGGTTCTTAGCTGAGCTCCTTGGTTTCTTCCATGCCGGGTTCTAATATCATAACGTCTGATCGTTTCCTGGTTATCGTGAGCTAATAAGTTGTAAACGTCTGTAACCTGAACCCTTAATTCTCTCTGAGCCGCTTCTTCAGCTTCCCGAGAACTTGCTCCCATCGAAGCAATACGGAGTTCCTGAAATCGCCTTAAGTATTGCCGAAGCACAGGCATTGCCGCACGAGCGTGACCGCGCTCATGAGTCCAGAGGCATCGAGTATAACGTTGCCATTCAGACTGTATAGGCCGAGAAAGACTCCCTATATTACTCCAGTTAGGGAAACGATAGATAAACCCGTATCGAAGCGAACCCTGCGTGATGAGCGCTGTGGCTGTCCAACCCATCCCCTGAATTTGTGTCGTGCTCCCCGGAACAATGCCTGTTTGAAGATTATGCAAGATATTTGCCCGGACATCGATACTGGCCGCATGGTTTCCGTCCCCATCACGGTCACCCAGTTGAGCCATTCTCCGAAGGGCTTCCTGGAGCGATCCAGCTGTAAAAGTATAATAATTTATTTGTTCTCCTTCAGAAACAAGACTGACCGTCATTTCTTTTCCTTTTTTCTCAATCCTCCCCCCCCTCAAATATCCTTGGTTAGGTACTAAGGAATTGAGCCTTTTTCTTTTCTGGAATAGATCCCCAATCAAGTTGGGAGGCAGCCTCAAAAAAGTATTTGAACTTTTCTTTTTCCTGCCGATTCATCTCTAAAAAATGTCTCCTTAAATGCTGAAGTTCTAATGAATTGGACCAGTTACTTATTCCAAGAAGTAATGGAAAAAGTAATAATCCAAAAAGAGGCAGCCAGGACTTTAGCATCCCAGCCAAAGCCATAGAAATGAGAGCAAAGGTATAGGCAAAACTAAAAAAAACAATCTTATGATTCTGACAGCGGCTAATCGTTTGGATAGTATGAACGAGGGATTTCTTAACCTCCTGATTTAAATTTCTTGAATCGATGGATTGATTATTGATCAACAAAGTCTTTAGCATCCCCTGAAACATGCGTTGAGGAAACATGCGGATAGTAGACATAGAGTTGTAAAAAATAGTTAAATCCAAATCCTCTTGAACCCACATCTGGAGAATTCGTTCCTGCCAGTGATTGACCAGATGGCTATCCAGGTATAAAAAACTACCACAGAGCGGAACAAGCAAAATCAATCCCAGTAAAGGCTGCCAAGAGAATTGGATAAGGGCCAATATTAATGAGGCCAATGCAACGACAACAACACAGATGATCAGATTCCTAAACCATTTCACCCGCACCTCAATCACTTGAGTGGTGAGATTCAAGGCTTCTTTGAATGATGAGGTGGAATTGGATGCAGTCATAGAATTGCCCTAATGTATTCGTTCATTGGTTATAGATATCATGCTATGACTTCTTAGCCTTCGCACTGAAGATATAACCTTTTTAACGGCATAATCGATCTCTTCTTCTGTTGTAAATCGGCCAAGGCTAAATCGAATACACGAATAGGCTTGTTCATCTGTTAGACCCAGCGCTTTAAGCACATGACTCGGACCGGTGGAACTGCTGGAGCAAGCCGAACGTGTTGATACTGCAATATCGTGCATGTCTCGGATCAATGTCCTGGCATCCACACCTGAAAAACCAATATTGCTTGTATTTGGAAGGCGATTACTTTTTTGTCCATTGATCCAAATGTCTGGTAGTTCTGCAAAAAGGGTACGCTCTAACTTGTCTCGTAATTTCCGCACCCTCTCGGTTTCCTCCTCCATCTCCATCTGAGCAATCCGGCATGCTTCACCAAAACCTACAATCCCAGGAACATTGAGTGTTCCACCTCTCAATCCCCTCTCTTGTCCGCCACCAGCAATCAATGGTTCAATCTCGATCTTCGGCTCTCCACTTCTGATAAAAAGGGCTCCCACACCTTTTGGCCCATAAATCTTATGGGCCGAGAAAGCCATAAGATCAATACCATCGGCTCGAACATCCACCGATATCTTCCCAATGGCTTGAGTCGCATCCGTAAAGAATAAAGTGCCAGCATCATGAGCTATCCGTGCTACCTCTCGTATTGGATTAATCGTGCCTATTTCATTGTTGGCGAGAATAAGGGAGACAAGAAACGTCTCTCCTTTTATTATGTTATGTGCCCAATCAGCAAGGTCAATGTTTCCATATCTGTCCACCGGCAAATATTGTACTTTTACTCCCATTCTTGCTTCTATTTGCCGACATGCTCCAAGAACAGCTTCATGCTCAGGTACTGAGGTAATGATAGTTCTACCATTGGCATCCTTAGCGTGAACCAATCCTTTTAGAACAAGGTTGATGCTCTCAGTTGCACAACTGGTGAATATGATCTCGCTTGTTTTTGCATTAATGAGGTTTCCCACGTGAAATCGAGCGTCCTCAACTGCCTCCTCCGCATCCCACCCAAACGCATGATCCCTACTGGAGGCATTACCGAATTTGTCTGAAGACCATGGGCGCATGCTGTCCCGCACACGCGTATCCAAAGGTGTTGTGGCATTGTAATCAATGTAGATCATCAGTTCCCCCTGCTGGGTGAGGTTTCAACTCATTGACTTATCAAGCCAGACTGGCCTTCAATTTCTCCATCGCCACCGCCATAGCTGGATTGGTCTCGGCCCGTTATATGAAGTCACTATCATCCCAAAAGATTCCGTGCCCCGTCTTGTCGCATAGCATGACACGATAGACTTCACCAGAGAAATGGATCTGTAGTTGCGTGCCTGGTAGACCCGGGCAAATTCCCCATGATAAAATTATTAGTGATGGCTCACGCCGCCGGACGCGAACCAAACGACCATGATCATTTAATCTTGGAAAGCAGGACAACCAGGGATTCATATTGTTTTAGATACTGGCCGCCCGAGAACCCGGCCAGCAATGTACGGTACACGTCGACAAGTCCCTCATACTTAGGGTTATGCGCGAGACGAGCCGCAATGAGCGCGTTTGCACTTCGTGTCCAGTTGTCTAACGAGAGCAAGCGGGTGGCGGTGGAATTCGGGTCAATATTGAACAGCCGGTCAATGTCTGCGATGGAAGTGCAGCGCTCAAAGAAGGGCATGGCATCGGAACGGATCAACGCCATGATGGCGGGCACTACCCGATGCGCGTCTTCTTCGGACGTCACCTTGAACTCGCCGCGCGATCGGTCGCTGGCAAGCCTCCAGATATCGGTACTCAGGGTGCGCTGAAACTTCTCGTCTGCCCTAAGGCGTAACGGGCTGACCTGTTTAAAGATCGCAAATACTGACTCGGAACGAACACCAATTATTGGCGAAACAATATACCCGGATCCTGATGAATAATATGACCAACTGATGCTCTGGGTGATGTCTCCCAAGCTTCTCGCTAGCCACTTCGTTGCATTAACGTACTTGAAATCCACTTGAGCGAGTTCTCGACCTAAGTCATCAGCCAGTATCTTGTCAATGTCTGTCTTTTTCATTTTTCATCCTTCATATCAATAGGATTATGGTGGCGGCGGATGCGGTGCGGTCACGGGAGGGGGCCCTGTGCCAGGAATCGGATCACCCGGCCTGACCGTAACTGTCGTTGCACTGGTGGGGACGGCCCCACCACGACTAAGACCACCCTTGTCTGTCCGAAATTCCGCCGGACCGGAAAGTGTCCCCCCAGGTACCCCGGCCGCGGTCTGATTAGGTGTATAAGGTGCCGTGGCGGAGGCCTTGGTCTCGATCAACACGGGATTCCCGTGCTGATCGAACACCAGCAGATCGACCCGTGTTCTAACCGCACCATCTGGCGCATCAACTCTAATGGTAACTTCATCAACGACCGTAAATCCTGCCTTTTCTAGCTCGTCTTTGACGGCGTTCTTGAAGTCCTCGCCCTTCTTCCTGTTCGCACAGATGTCCAGACCGAGAAGATCTATGTAGTTTAGAGAATTCGGTGCATATCGATAAAGATTCAGACCACCATCAATCCCGATAGGGTCCTGGCTGATGAATTGACCGATTTCTGGGTCAAAATATCGATACCTGTTGTAGTGAAGACCGCTCTCCGCATCAAACCATTGACCAGGAAAGCGGATGGGACAATCCACTTTGGACGGGCTCGAGGCGAATTCACTTCCCCACGCCGAGAGTTTAGTGGACCACGCGATCGTGCCGTTTGTATCGATCAGTTCACGCGGAACGCCGAGATGATCTGGGATGATTGAGTAGACCCGTCCATTCTCGGCCTTGGCAATCGGCACAAGTGACGCGTCATCGTAGAGCCACGATTCAACATCTCCATTGTGTCCAATCGCGTGGAGCATCGTGTCGCCACACCACACGAAGCGCGTTGTTCCTTGGGGTCCCGCCTTCGCAATCCTTCTGCCCAGCGCATCATAGCTATAGGTCCAGATATCTCCCGAAGGAACTGTTACGGACTGGAGGCGTCCTAAACTGTCCCATGTGTAGGCCCAATTGCCATCGTGTGAGACGCCGACAGTTTTCCTAATGCGCCTTCCTGAAACATCATAGTTATATTCGGACTTGCCAGCCCGTAGCAGCCGGTTCCCCCCGCCATATTCCAGGCGGACGTCGGTGGATGGCGAAGTAATGCGGCTGATGCCTCCAGTTAGAGTGTATTCAAATCTCTCCCATTTCTGCGAGTCGTAGTCAGCCGATATCAGCTGTTCGGCAGGATCGTAGGTGTATGCCGCTGTTCCAAGGCGACGATCGGTGATCGTGGTAGGGGCATTGTTACCGTCATACCGAAAGGATCTGGCTATAGTAGCACGCAGAAAACCTTCGACGTCGGATGCGGTTGTTTTGGGGCTGAATGACCCTACGAACTGCCGTATAACCCGCCCATGCTCGTCGCGATCCTGGGCAAACCGTAAACCACCAGGAAGCGAACGCGAAACTTCAGAGCCTGCAGCGTCGTACACGAACGAAAACGAATTGTTTCCGAGCAGGACAATCTTGACAGGGCGCCCATTCCTATCCCGCGAGAACCGCACATCGAAACCAAGGGTGCTTCTCCGTTGTAGGAGACGCCCCGTGGCGTCGAAATCACTAATAATATTTACATCATCTTGACGCTCCTCAATGACGTTCCCCAATGGATCGTACGCATAAGTGACCGTGCACTGCGCATTCCGAGCGGCAATGAGCCTACCGAGTAAGTCATACTCGTACTGTTCCAGCGAGCCGTCCGACAGGTGCCGCCCGATCAAACGACCGCACGGATCGTATGAGAATTCGAGTGTGTCCCTGTCACCGATTGTGTACCGAGCCAGCGCACCGTTGGGGTCGTAGGCAAATGTCCTTACGCGACCATCAAAGGATTGCTCTTCTGCGATACGCCCGACGGCATCATAGGTAAGGCGCATGCCCTCGCCGATTTCATTGACCACCATGAGGAGGCGATCGATCTCGGTACCCCACTCATACGATATGGTTCGTCCTAGAGCGTCAATCTTTCTGCGCAGACGACCGCAAGTGCTCCACTCGTAGAGCGTTGTGTATCCACGACCATCTGTTTTTCGGACGACGTTCCCAACGGCGTCATATTGGTATGTCACCACCGTACCGTCTGGTCGGCGCACTTCAACTACGTTTCCACGAGCGTCGTACGATGCTTGTACAGTGCCAGCCCTCGGATTAATCTGCATTAACGGACGCCCGAAGTCATCAAAGACGACGCTCCGTGTTGCTCCGCTCGGATCTATGACCTGGTGAAGCGTCCCATCGTCCCGATATCTGAACAGGGTCGTGGCACCATCGGGCGCTGTGGTGCGAATACGATTCCCGCTCGCGTCGTACTCCCACACCGTACGCTCGCCAAGGGGGTTTTCCATTCCTATCAGATATCCGCGTGGGTCGTAATGGCGCCTCCAAATGCCACCGATCGGATCACGCACGACCGTTGGCTGGTGGTTCTCGTTGTAGGAGATTGAGTATGTCGCACCGAGAGGATCGGTGATCTTCGACACATTTCCCAGATCATCATACTCGTATCGAGTCGTGGCACCCGTTGGCGTCGTTTTGGCGATGATTCGCCCATGGATATCGTACTCCGTCTTCGTCTCCGCGCCGATCGGGTTCCATTCGCTGGCGATCTGGCCCGTCGGCAGGCACTGATATCGCCATGTGGAGCCGTAACTGTCCGTAGCCTCGGTGACTCGAACGGTGTCCAGAAACCGAAGTCGTTTTTCGTCGTAGTGGTCGAGCCCAGAGGTCCAAACACAACGGCCTTTGTCATCGTATCGGTACGAAAATACCCCACGATCCTTCGCCAATTCGCGAATGAGCCGCCCCTTGGAGTCATACTCGTATCGATGAGCGTAATCGAGAGCATCAAACGCTGCGCTGAGTTGACCAGCGGCATTGTACTCATATCGTGCAAGTCGATGCAGCGCGCCGCCGCGCGCCTTAAGACTCACCGTGGTCAACAACCCACCTACGTTGTAATCCAAGTGCAGCTCGCGCTGCTCGAGGCGCTGACGGACTGCAATCAGATGTCCGTTGTCATCCCAACTCAGGTCCAGCCCTTGGCCGGTTAGGTTGTCGATGCTGGCAAGGCGCATCGGCTCTGGCGATGCGCTGGGGATGAAGCTGTAGCGCTGCACCTCCGACTGATTGCCCCAACCTTGAATAATGTAACGGCCCACCTGCATAAACATCTCTATGTGAGCGCCGAGGTCACGGACAACCGCACCGCGCTCGACCGTTCCCTCTGGGTCGGGCAGCAGCTCCACCGAGCCGGTCGTTGTAACGAATTCGAACCCCCCCGCATGGCGCGTTAACGTTGCGTGATAACGGGTTGTCCACCCAGCGCCAAAACAGACCGCAGGACGCGCTAAGAGATCGCCGCTGTAACGCCGATCCCAGACGAGATTGACCTTGCCCGTGATCGACGCGTCTACGAGCTCGATATGAACGTTACCTGATGCTATGTCTACTGGCATGGGTAAGTTGTCCTGCTATCCACCGCAACCGCAATCCTCTTTGCCCTTCCGACCTTGACTAAGTCTGTTCACACCCGCCGACACTCCTGCTGAAACTGCTCCTTGAGCTACGTTTACCATTATTCCTCTTATCAAAGCAGAAATGCTGACCCCAACCATAACGTTGCTAAACCCAAGTACTACTGCATTCGGTACTACTGGGATATCACTGCATGACGTTCCAACGAGTGGAGCTGCGAAACCCAAGGGGCCACCATTTACGGTTACGTTAGGGCTTCCAACGGCTGAAGAACCCTGAGCTCCAGGATAAGGAATGGGAGGCATCAGAAGTTTCACCCAGGTTTGCCACTTGGTGTAGGCAGCAAATGTCGACTGGATTGATTGCCAAACTGTAGCCGCGGAAGTAGTATCGATACCCGTTACATCCTTGATGAAATCCTCAGCAGATTTCGGTTTGGGGATCAGGGCAGCAATTCCTGCAATAGCCAAATTAGCCATAATAGTCAAAGCAACCAGTACAAGAACCTTTGGAATGTTTGTCAAGTACCTTTTCCAATAAGAGATATTGCATGGTGTGGGGGGTACTGGAATACCCTGAGGAATATGAAAGGAATAGCCCATCGCTCCTACAGAACAAGCCGGCATACCATTAATTAATACATCCATCTTCGGGAATGTGGGCGAGTGCCAGAGAAAAATTACCCCTAAATACGGGTGAATAGGAATTCCGGGAAGTGGAGCAACCGCATGGACATCGATGCCAATGATCATATCCAGCAATTTTGCTGCGGGAAACAGTGGCATTGCAACATTCTCCTTCTATCGGGTCACTTTGAGAACCTGGCTTTTACCCAATATCCGTCTCTTTTGATAAACTACCTGAACCTGATCTTCTGGATTTATTGCTTCGTAGAGAGATTTATCCACAGCACATTCTGTTTTTTTACCTTCAATTTCAACCTGCAAAATATACATCTCCGGTTTCACCTGCGGAAGAACAACAGGCCGGTTTGCAACAATCTGGGTAATGTAAGTTTTTCCAGCCTGTTTATATCCTTTGGAAATGACTTTGGCTGTTGCTTTTTCCTCCTTCAAGCCAAGGCTATCAATAGCCATGAAAAGAAAATAAATAGCTACGCAAACAAGAATGATTGCTCCAAAGATGTACATAAAATTCGCAGATTGGGGTGCAGGATTATTCATTGAGTCAATACCTCCATCTTTTTCATCTGGGGTAACCAGTCTGGTCCAGGATATGGCACAGCACCTCGCCAGACCAAATCAACCTGGCCCTCTTCCATTCGAATCATGACCGTGTGAAGAACCACTTCTGGTTCTTGAAGTCCCATCCCAATATCAAGCCCTATAACCGGTCGTTCTCCAGGAAGTTGAAAGGAAAGTTCTCCATTTGGAACTAAATTGGTCAGATGGACTTCCTCATTCCCATTTAAAAACGGTAAGACTAATTCCTGGGATGCACCATTAAAGAAGCGGAAGTCCATATCAGGAAGTTTAGTCTCCTCGTATTGTTCACGTTGTTTTGGAGGGATGGCCTGGGCGTAGGCATTACGGAGTTCCTGCTCAACCTGGCGATCAGCAGGTAAAACTCCTGCGAGGGAGGCCCTTGGTTGCCAAAATTTAGAGAACCAACCCAAACCCTGAGGCATGGGTTGACGCTCCCAATACATAAAATGTCCCACACAAAGCTTTTCAGGAGTAAGTAAATTCTTTGGATCTTCAATATTGGGAAGAGGGAGATTGTCAACCGTTTTTTTATTGTTTTTGACCACAAAGCCTTTGCCTAAGTGATTTCTTGCGTAAGCACATGGAGTATCCGGATCCGAATAGATATCCACTCCTCCATAGGCCCGCTCGTAGCGAATCTCCATACTGGTAAAAGGTTGGGGATCAGTGAACAAAGGATCGCCTTTATCTCGATAATGGCAAATACGATCGCCTATAATCAGGAGCTTTTTATAGAATGACCCAACCCTGAGAGATACACTCAAAGTCTCTACAGGCTTCCCATCAGGAGCATAGGCCGTCCCATTAAGGACAACATCTGTAGCTAATTTAAATGGAATAAAATCGGTTTCGTATTTAACCGAAGAATTTATTGGATCATTATAGTGAACATCTCCAGGGATCAACTTTTGATCTATTTCAGCTCGCACACATTGTTTCCCTGGAAAAATTCCATAACTCCGCTTAACCAGGACGCTCAAAATATACTGCCCTTCAGGTGATTGTCCAGGAAGAACAATCTTCTGAATTTTCCGGTCTTTTTGGGTATCGAGGTTATTGATGGTAGTGTTCATCTCCTAAGAAGTAGAGACCTCCATTCGTTTCATTTCTGGCAACCAATCATAACCAGGATATGCATGAGCACCACGCCAAATAAAGTCAACTTGCATCTCTTCGAGACGAATGCAAACCGTTTGCAAAACGGCTTCCAGTTCATTTTCACCCAATCCAATATTAAGTGTCAATTTAGGTTTCTCTTTAGGGAGTATAAACTTCAATTCTCCCCCTGGAGTTAGTCCATACAATTTGATAGGTTCACCACCCTGAAGAAAAGGCAAAATGAGTCCTAATGAGGCCCCATTATGAAATCTCACATCATAACTTGGAAGCTTGAATTGCCTTGCAAGGGCGATCTGCCTTTTGGGGACTATACCGAGCAATTCCTCACGCATGACCTCATCAGGATCCACAAATCCTGGAATTGAGCCAACAAAAGAGCAACGGGGATACCAAGTCTTTTGAAACCATCCAAGCCCTTGAGGAAGAGGTTGTTTATTCCATTGGTTTGGTTCATCCAAAACCACACGTTCCGGCGTCAATAAGTCTTCTGGATCCTCAAGGTTTGGAAGAACCAACCCTCCTATTACTTCTTGAATATTCTTAACAGCCAAACCTTTTCCCATATGGTTTCTGGGATAATAGAAAGGTAGCTCTGGATTGCTTTTTAGATCCTTCCCTCCATAAGCGTTATCATACCGAATTTCCATTTCTGTGAATGGAACTGGATCTGTGAATTGAGGGGGTTTCTTATCCTGGAATATACACTGTCGATCTCCAATGACTCGGATTACTTTTTTGATATCAGAGACCTCAATCCAAACATCCATTTGACTGATCGGTTTTCCTTGAGGGGCATATGCTTTACCAATCACTACCACATCCGTAGCCAGTTTATAGGGGGTCATATCTGATTCGTATTTGACTGTAGAGGTCTCAGGATCACCATCATCATAATAGATATCTGCCAAGATGAAGGAATGGGTAGGCTCAGCGCGAACGGTTATTTGACCTGGATGGATATCATACGTCCTCTTTACCAGGACAGAAAAAATGGGGGTTCCATGTTCGTTCTTTCCTGGGAGAATAGTATAGATATCTTTTTGGGGCTTTGTTGTCTCCATTTCTCAATGTTTTTTGTATTAAGGATTGAGCATGACCATGCCACCTTTAACTGTATTTGTGGCTGATCCTTCAGAAATAACAATAGCTCCCTTAATATTATGATCTGCTGTGGCCTCTGAGGTGATTGATGCACCACTTGTATTCACAGACTGTGATCCTTTAATCGCAAGGTTTACACCGCTTAACTCAATAGACCCATCGCTTTTCATGAGAAATGTACTGGCCCCCACATTTAACTTGATTTCTGTTGCCGCAGTGATATGAATGGATGCCCCTTCTGACGTTATTGAAATCTCACGAGCCACAGTAGTCGTTTGAGTTGCATCGTAATCTTCTGTAAGATCACTCATGACATGGTATTTGGCCGTATTGGCTGCCACATCGTGGTCGTAGATGCCATCCGTAATCTTGATCTTTGTATCACCTTTGATCGTTTCAGTGTGAGTGCCACCGACACTAATGGACCGATTATTTTTAATCACTTCATTCTCGTCTTTCTCGGCATGAATGAAAATTTCTTCATCACCTTTCTTATCTTCGAAACGGATTTCATTAAATCCTGGGTCGTTGGGGTAGCTCTTGGTCTTGATGGTGCTCTTGGTTTTCTCATCCGGTAATTTATAAAGTGGTTTTGCATCCTCATTATAGAAACTCCCAACCACAATGGGCTTATCCGGATCTCCTTCGAGAAAATCGACCAGCACCTCATCCCCCACTCTGGGAATAAAGACCGATCCCCATCCCTTGCCAGCCCAAAATTGGGCCACCCTCAACCAACAAGTGGTTTTATCATCCTTCTTCCCCTCGCGGTCCCAATGAAATTGTACCTTTACCCGACCATACTCGTCTGGATAGATCTCCTCACCTTTTGGCCCTGTCACCCAGGCGGTTTGCATGCCTTCTACAATAGTTTTGGGTGTCTTTTTCTCAGGTCTAAAAGTGACGGAAGAGGGGATGCCCATAAAATCGTTTGAATAGCTCGTGCCCTCTTCCGTATCTGACCTTTCCTCAAGGGATTGGGGTTGAGTCCCATTATGGATTAATTCTATTAAAAGATATTCCTGATTGAGATTATTTCGTTCATGGTCCTTAAGCTTGAATTTGAAGCCAGGGATAAAACGAATGCAAGAACTCTGCCCCTCTGCTTTCTCTTTATACATTATCGATTCCTCAAGGCGAATCTGTGTGAGCTTCTTTCCTCTTCCCTGATCTAAATATTTCCCAGGGTAATCATAGACCTCTAATTTCTGATTAGATTTATCCTGCTCCTCAGATTTTAAATCCAAAGAGGGCTTCTCAAAATTGAAGTCCCTCTGGGTGATCTTTCCAGAATAGACCCGTTGAGAAAAGTTAAAACCATAAACATATTCTTCTCCAGGAACCATTCCGGCTGGATTAAATGTAACATCCGTATTTCCCTGAATCGATTGGTAAGCTACGGTGCTATCACCGAAAACAAGGAGATGTTTACTTTTGGTATGCTCAAAAAAATAAAAGATTCCCTCCTCCTCAAGGAGACGAGAGATAAAATTTAAATCCGTTTCGCGGTATTGAACACAGTATTCCCTTTGAGGAGGTTTATTCTGAAGCCGGAAGTCGAACCGATCACTTGTGATACCCCCATCCTGAAGGATCTTTTTGACGATGTCCTCCACAGTCTTATTCTGGAAAATCCTACAATCCTGCTCTAGAGAAAGAAGCCATAGAGAGGGAACCACTCTGGCCTGATAGAGATAGAAACGATCACTACTTCCTGTGAACATAAATTTACTGATGATCCCGTGGCAGTAGCGGTCAGTATCTTCTCCTAACAGGGTGAGCAATGCCTCTTTTCCTACCACATCATCAAATTTGATCTCGTCTTCCGAGGCAAGAGAGACATTGAGCTCAAAAGGCGAAGAGATCCTTTCGTTAAATGTAAAGTCCACGACCCGAGTTTCATAGGATGTCCCTAAAACCTCAAATAGAAATCTGGCCTCATGTCCCGGTTCTGATGATAAAGGCATTTTAAACCTCCTAAAGTTGGTTAGAAAATAAATGTTTATAGTCCAAAGGTAACGGTAAAGATGTCCCCATCATTTAGGAACGATTAACGTTAAACGATGAACAGTTTATTATCTTTTTTATTCGTTGTTCATTATCCATCGTTCAATGTACCAAACCGGCTTCCTAACCGTAACCTTGACCAAAAGCTCGGAATATTCATTGTTTGCGGGTGACGAGTCTGTCTTTATCCTCCGAAGCTGATCTTAAAAGAGCCATCTTCTGCCATATCCAAATAGGCCTCGGATGGCATGACCCCTTCACTCATGCGGGCTAAGATTTCCTGAGACATCTGGGGAAGGATCGTCCCGTTCATGATGTGATCGATATTTCGAGCTCCGGTTTCAACTTCCGTGCATCGCTTGCTAATCTGCTCAACCACTTCTGGAGAGTAGGTTAACTTAATCTTTTGATTTTCAGAAAGTCTGGTAACCAGTTTGTTGAGCTTAAGAATGACGATCTCTTTGATATATTTTGGATCGAGGGTGTAGAATGGAACAATCGTCATTCGGGCAAGAAGAGCCGGCTTGAAATGATGGCTCAGAATAGGTCTGATAGCGGTTGCCACGGTCTCAAGGGAAGGTCTCTCAGGAGTTGAACAAAGCTGAGTTATGACATCAGAGCCCAAATTACTCGTCATAAAAAGCACAGTATTTTTGAAGTCAATGATCCTGCCCTCTCCGTCCGAGAGCATGCCTTTGTCAAAGACCTGATAGAAGAGGTTCATGACATCGATATGTGCCTTTTCGCATTCGTCAATCAGAACGACCGAATAGGGTCGTTGACGCACTGCCTCCGTCAGTACTCCGCCTTCTCCAAATCCAACATAACCAGGGGGAGAGCCGATCAATCGACTAACGGTATGACTTTCTTGAAACTCGCTCATGTTGACAGTGACTAAAAATCGGTCGCCACCAAAGAGAAAATCTGCAATGACCAATCCAGTCTCTGTCTTTCCCACCCCACTTGGGCCAACAAAAAGGAAAACGCCGAGAGGTTGCTGAGGATCTTTTAATCCGGCCTTTGCCGCCTTGACCACCTGCGTGATGATCTTAAGGGCTTCATCCTGTCCTTTAATCCTCTGCTGGAGATTGCCTTCAAGATGGATAATATTTTGAGCCTGCTCTCGCATCACTTTTCCCAGAGGGATCCCTGTCCAGTCAGAGACGACCTTGGCTACCACATCCGGGTCAACCTCTATACGAACAAGAGGAGAATTTCCCTGAATTGCCTGAAGCTCTCTGGAAAGCTTATCAATTGAGCTTTTTAATTCATTTCTCTTTTCTTCTGGACCGCCTTGACTGACGAGCTCATAAAGCTCCTTTCTCAAACCAACCAGTTGTTGAGCAAACCCCTGTTCCTTTTGCCAGCGTTCTTTCAGCTCAGACACTTCTTGATTCAATTTTTTTATCTCATTCTCAAGCTCTTGGGGACGGCTCTTATCGATTTCGATCCCATGGATCTCATCTCTCTCAAGGGCTTTTTTCTCTCGCTCCAGGGCCTGAATCGAACGCTCCTTGTCGTCAATGATATCCGGCTTGGCTGTAAGAAGGATCTTTACTCGAGCCGCGCTTGTATCAAGAAGGTCAACGGCTTTATCCGGTAATTGGCGGCCTGAGATATATCGGCTTGAGAGTTCTGCTGCGGCCACAATGGCGTCGTCTCGAACAATCACACCGTGAGCTTCCTCATATTTACTTTTGAGTCCCCGTAAGATCAAGGTCGCTGTCTCCACAGAGGGCTCATCAAGCTTTACCAATTGGAACCGCCGGGCAAGGGCCGCATCCCTCTCAAAATATTTCTTATATTCTGACCATGTTGTGGCCGCAACGGTCCGAAGCTCTCCTCTCGCCAAGGCCGGCTTTAAAAGATTGGCCGCATCACTTCCGCCAGAAGGTCCTCCAGCTCCAATGAGCGTGTGGGCTTCATCAATAAAGAGGATAGTCGGTTTTGGAGATGCCTTGATCTCATTGATGACAGACTTCAGGCGATTTTCAAATTCCCCCTTGACTCCAGCTCCTGCTTGAAGGAGTCCCATATCCAGTCCCAAGATACTTACTCCTTTTAAAATATCAGGCACATCCCCTTCTATGACTCGTAAGGCCAGACCTTCTACCACCGCTGTCTTTCCCACGCCTGCCTCTCCAACGCAAATGGGATTGTTTTTGCGCCTTCGTGCCAGGATATCGATCATTTGATGGATCTCTCGATCACGACCAAAGACAGGATCGATCTCACCCGCCTGGGCCTTTTTAGTAAAATCGACACAGAAGCGCGCAAGGGCAGTCCCTTCTCCCAAGACACCCTCTTCTCGCACAGGTCTTTCACCAGGGGCAGACTGTTCGATGGATGCTTTTTCAATATTGCCGAATTGAGAGAGTAGGGCTTCCCTGCCAATGGAACGCAATAGATCGACATAACGACCCGTAGCAAACTGGGTGGGTTTGGCTAAGAGAACAAGAAGAAGGGCACCAGACCGGATACGATTTTCTCCAAGATCGACTGATGAGATAAGCCAGGCCTCCTGAAACCACTCGAGAAGCAATGGAGAGAAGACTGGCTTTGCCGCATTGCCCGTCCTAAACTCCTCAACGGTTTGATCCAAAGCCTTCTTCACCCGGCTTAAGTCAAGATCAAATTGACGAAAGATGAGAGGAAGATCTGACTGAGGATCCTCAAGGAGTTTGGTGAGAAAGTGTTCCACAGTGACTTCATAATGCGTACGGGAGACACAAAGACCTGCGGCCCCCTCTAAGGCTCGAGTACAATAAGGGTTTAAACGACTTAAAAGAGTTTTAATGTCAACGGTAATCATGACTGTTTTCTCCTTTTTTCCATCATTCCATTATTCCAACATTCCATCATTCCTTTATCGTGTTATCTCTTTAACCCATCATTCTATGTTTCCCTTAAGTTTTCTCTGGAGGAAGCATTGCTTTCACTTCTCCGATGTAGACTGTTGAAAAGGTCCACGTGTCCCAACCAAGTTTTGACCACATGGGTCCGCCTAAACAGATTGTTTCTGCCTCTCTTTCTTTCAAAATCAGTTCAAGATCATATTCAAGAGGATCTTTAAGATAGAACTCCGTCAATAAAGAAAGCCAGTGATGATTGGGGTTTCCTGGAAGAAGGGAATGAAATTCCGTACTTTTGAGGGGGCCGATTTGAAGACGGAATTTCCCCATTCGATCGTCGATCTCTTCTCCGAGAAAGCTATTCTCTCCGAGAGAACATCCAGAGGCTCCTAAAAATAATCTCTGGTCTTCAGGGATCTTCACTCTTCTTTTAACGCAAGGGATGACTTCTATGGGGACTCCACCCAGGGCATCTTGAAGCATCGTTTCAAGACCCCATGAAGACCTTGGAAATTGTGTGAAAAGCCCTGCATAGCGGATGAGGGAATAAGCCTCGGGAAGGTCTTTTCTCAGTTCTTTTTCACCAAGGCCTAAAAGGCAGAAGAGCTTTTCTAAGTCTTTCGGATTGTTTTCTTCGATGATCTGAAGGAATTCACGGTATTTCATCCAACAACGGAATAGGAGAAGATAAAGGCGATGATTGAAGAGATCGATGAAATCCCGGGTGACCGACATATCTTCAGACGCTTCATCCAAGAGGTCTTCTGTATAGAAGGTGGGAAGGGGCGAGGAGGAGCCGTAGAGTCCGAGCATCGTGGCGGTGACCGAAAAGAGAGACCCTTCCCCTTTTGTTAATTCTTCGATCCCTGCCACATCCGAGGCTGGGAAGGCCAAGGAAAGCTCAGGCCGAATTCTTATTTTCTCTTCTTCAATGGCCTTCTTCTCTTCAAGCCCTTCCGAATCCTGGGAAAAAAGACGTAAGAGTCTCAGCACCTGAAAAAATGAAAACTCATATCCATGCTTGAGCAAGTCTAATTTTAGATTAAAGGATGGTCCCCCAACCTGGCCGGCCATTGATAAAGATCTCCCTTCAGAACTTCCTGGATGGTGAGCTTGGTATAGGCGTTGATGGAGGCATAGCCTCCCAAAAAATGATCCAAGATACAGCCGAAGAGAAACATGTCTCCCTGGCTTGCAAATTGATCTTGACGTAACTGGAGCTTGATCTCCTGACCTCTCATCATCATCCCTGAAACCAAACGGTTAGAAGGCTTGGCCTCAATCTTTTCAATACCACCAATTCGCTTTCTATTCGCCAGGAGGGCTGTGCGGTCACGGCTTTCTGGAAAGACATAGATCCCTAAAAGGGCCCTTAAATTTCCAGCTTGGGCTAAGGAAAGATAATTGAGTGAGAGGTGGGAGAGAAGACGCCATATCAGGTTTGTTCCCAATGGAGGCAAGATGCTGGTCGTAGGAGGTCCAGTATTTTTAAATTCAACAAATTCAGGAGAACTGCTTGTCGGTTGAGAGAGATCTCCTACTCGAAGACTTTCGGGCAAAGAACCATTGGTGCACATAAGTTCAATGGATAAGGTCTCTGATACTGGAGGGCCCGCTCCAGGGGGGTAGGCTACAGAGAGAAATATATCATAACCCACTTGGATGGGAGATTGCCTGACCGTCACATGAAAAGCAGGATTGGATTGAGGGTCAGGATTAAAAAGTTCAAAAGGGACGTATAGTCTTTCCTGAGCTGTTCCCTGAATAAATCCGGTGACCTTTTCCACAGAGTAGACCTGATAATGTCTCGAATTTGATCCGGAGGGTCTAACAAGGTAATGGGTTTTCCGATGATCGAGAGAGATGGGATCGGCCTCGTGAGAAAAGAGATTGATGACGGGCGTTGCAAAAAGGAAGAAATTCTCTCTTTTAATTCGGGGAGGAGAGAAAGGAAGGTCTTCAAGCTCAAAACTGAGTTCAAACCTTACCCCATCTCCTCTGTTCTGCCAACGTTCCCAACCGTGAAGATCTAAAAAAAGGAATTTTTCAGGGGAGATGAAATATTCCTGAAGAATCCGATACCCTGGAAAGGACTGAGAAGGATAGGGGATTAAGGCTTCTTGGTCAGAAAAACCCACTGGTTTCAATAAATCTGAAGAAAGAATACAAGGAGTACCTTTTTCTTGAGGTGTGATAATGATTTGTTTTATGTGGCGTCTTAAAAGGAGATAGAGATCCGAAGCATTTGGATAGTCTCCCGAGAGAAAGAGGCGTAGGATTTTAGGCTGCCAATCAGAAAGCTTTAGGCCATTAAGCTCTAAGAGAAGTTTGATTACAGGTGGCCGCCCAGAGGGCTGAGCAAATGAGGCATCTAAGAGATTGAGGGGATGGATTTCTAAATCATAAGCCGTTTTGAAAAGGCATGACGTTCCTTCAACTGGAATCGAAGCGATTTGGATCCCAGATGGAATGATCTGCGATTGCTTGAGGGTTGGCTTTGGGGTGAAGGCAACGATGGTGGTCGAAGGGATCGGTCTTAAATAGTGGGGCCAGATCAGTTGCATGAGCTCATTGATGAGCTCTGGAAATTCATCGTCCAACTTCTGCCTGAGAAGGGCTGTGAGAAATGCCACCCCTTCCAGGAGTCGCTCCACATCTGGATCGGCTGTGGGACCGGTGAGCATTGGCGCAAGGGCCGGATGGGCCTTTGAAAACTCAGCCCCCAACTCTTTTAAATTAGCCAATTCATCTTGATAATAGCGGTTGAACATATTTTAGCTTATACCATATAGCAAATAGCTCATAGCCTTTAGCCTTCTTCAATCCTTCCCTATCAGCCATTAGCTAAGAGCTATGAGCTTTTTCTTAGTTTCAGATTCTTGCACGATTAAGTCTGAGGGTTTGTCTTTAACACTGCTTGGCCTTAACCTCAACCTTAACCTTAGTATTGTTAGCCTTTGATCTCTATTTTTCCGTCAGAGTCAACGACTGTCTCAATATAAACCTGAGTCTTCGATTCAGTTAATAATTTGCCAATGATTTGAAAACGTAAAGAAAGACGATCTTCTTCCTGGGGGACAAAGGTTACACGAACAGCCGTCAGGCGCGGCTCATATTTCTGGATAGCCAATCGGATGGACTTCTCCAACTCCCCAACCGACCGAGGCAAGGTATTGATGAAATCCGAAAAGTCAGGTATCCCATAATCGTCAGCGATTGGGACGTTTCCCTGTTTGGTGTTGAGGATTCTTTGTAAATGTCTTAAGACCGAATCCACAATTCTTCGAGGATCCTCCTTGCCCCGACGGGCCGGTTCTTTTTCCCAGGTTTGAAGTCGCTCAAGAAGTCTTTCCTCTCGCATAATCATTCATTTTTTGTAACACTTTAGCGGTTTGAAAATCGGATCTAATCCCCCTTAATCCCCCTTTGTCAAAAGGGGGAGATTTAAACTCCTCCCTTTGGCAAAGGGAGGTTGGGAGGGATTTTACTAAGCGGTTTCAAACAGCTAAATAGTTATCATCGTTTTATGAACGTTGTGACCAATGGTCTTCACACTCTGTATTGTTATCGCCGCTTGAATAAGTCCAGGTGATTTTTCCAAAGATGAAAGAAACCTCTTCCATAGCTGGAAGATTGGCAGTACTGTCATCTACACAATTAGGAGAGATGGTCTTTATTGATGAGATACGACTTTCCTCTAACTTGATGGTATAAAATTGTTCTGTAGTGCCATCTCCTGAAGGGTTAGGCCTATAAAATTTGAGGGTGACCTCCACTACCTCATTCGTACAAAGGGCCGAATGCAGGATTGGAGAAGATCGATCAATTCTCTTTGTAATGGTTACAGGGTCATAGGTCCGTTCTCCTGAAGCCAATCCACTGGAGGCCTCACGAGAAGTTCGAACCGAGGATTCAAATTTAAATGACTCGATCGAATTCTCGCGGCCCATACTTGTGATGGTGCTGTCTCCCAGAATATCCCCAGAAACATCTCCTTTGACCCATACATGAATCGTTTGTGCCATGGTTCAGTCCTCCTTCTTCCTGATTCATCCTGATCTTCCAACACCTTCGCCTCAGTATTGGGAAATAACCAAGGAGATTCTTGCAATGGGTCGCAAGGGTCTCTTCCCCAAGGTATAGAAGGTCTCAAGAAAAAATTTTCACTGAATAGAAAATTAACTACTTAGGTACTTGCCATGAATCCTGGGCTTCAACCCCATCGATTACCCAAGTCCAGATGATTTTCGTATATGTGAAGGAGACATCCTCCATGTGGGTAAACTTTTCTCTGGCCTGATCCAGAGCATTGGGTATCCAGGGTTTGATGGAAACGAGGATGGCATCTTCCAATTTAATCGTAAAATAATGCTCCTCAGTCCCGTCGGGATTGATCCGATAATATTTCATTGTGACATCCGACATCCTCTCCCCTGTCGAAAGGGCTTGAAAGAGCTTTGGTGTTGCTTTGTCAAAAACCTTCGTCACGGTGAGAGGGTTATGGACTCGTTTGCCGGTCGGAAGACCGGTCTGGGTATCTCGAGGGATATAGACTTCATGATCCAAGGCTTGACAAAGTATCGTATCCTCACGACCTTGCATTGTACAGCATCCGTCAGCCATCGCTCCTTGGGTTTTTCCCGTTAACGTCATATGAAACGGCATTGGCATAGTCTTTTCCTCCTTTTCTTATTGAGTTTTTTTTATTACTATTTTTTATCCAATTTACCAACAAGTGATAGGGTGAAGAATGCACCCATGTACTTGAAATGGGGTCTGACCTTAAGTCCAACACGATACCAACCCGGCTCTCCTTCAACATCTTCTACTGTGACCTGAGCCTGGCGTAAAGGCCTTCGGCTTCTCACTGCTGGTGATGGACTCTCCTGATCCGCCACATATTGACGAATCCACTCGTTCAATTCTTTTTCGAGATCAACCCTTTCTTTCCAGGTCCCGATGTTCTCCCTTTGGATCACTTTGAGATAGTGGGCCAGACGGCTGATGATAAAC
>Ga0256868_10000463_pt1 | contig 23798 bp, 22 predicted proteins | sample RVTome_13_FD_187341 | JGI IMG/M metagenome (GOLD analysis project Ga0256868, IMG submission 187341) | Soil microbial communities from uranium-contaminated site in the Upper Colorado River Basin, Wyoming, United States - RVT92D227 HiSeq ...
GCTTACTTCACCCTTACCTCTGACGGACCCGTGGACGATTTGACTCCTGATTCCTTCTGTTTCTTTGTCCAGTACTCAATTCGCATCCGTGCATAATTAATCAGTTCTCGGGTCTCTTTTTCCTGATACCCCGAAGCAACCATCTTTTTTACATATGTATCTAACACCGGCTCAACCGCTTTCCTCCATTTCGTGATCTCCGCACTCGGCAGCTCAATAAATTGTACCCCTTTCTCCTTGCCGTAATTTTTCCCATCGATATCTATTTCATTCCACATAGCGGCAAATTTTTCTTCAAAAGGATATTCATTGAGAATTTTCTGAATATCTGGTGGAAGTTTATTCCAGGAGTCTTTGTTCATCACTAGATAAAAAGCATCAACTTGGCCGATGGCCCAGCATTCGGTCACATACTTTGTTACTTCAGCCAATCGAAAGGCCCTTAATGTTTCCATGGGAATCATCAGTCCGTCAATCACTCTCTTTTGTAGGGCCTCATAGGCTTCTGGCATAGGAATGGGACGCGGTGTTGCACCCAATGCGCTCACAGTCTCACCAACAAACCCCAGGCCTCTCAGCGTCATCCCTTTTAGATCTTCCATCTTGTAAACGGGCTTTGTGGCTGAAAGAACAACCTGAGCGGGAGCTGCATGCATGGAAAGCACGTGGACCTTATCCCATTCTTTTGGCTTGAATTGCCTATAGAAGTCGTTGGCCACATGATTTGCTACCCATGCATTGGGAAAGCCAATAGGGAGGTTAAAAGCCTCTGTCATCCGAAAGCGACCGAAATTATAGCCAATGTGAGAAAAGCCTATGTCTGCAATTCCTTCAAATACTCCGTCATAGATTTTCGGAGCAGTCAGCAGGGTACCCGCGGGGAAATAAGTAATCTTCAATTGGCCCTTAGAGCGAGCTTCAAAATCCTTAATGAATTCCTCACCGATTTTGGATTGTCGGGATGGAATGGGAAAGTAATTACAGAATTTCAGTTCTATTGCTCCCCAAACGATCGAAGGCACCAATGCAGCGATAAAGACCAGACAGATGAAGATTCCTTTAAGTTTCATATGGACTCACCTCCTATTCAGAATTAAGAAAGATCATGCTTCCCCTCTAACCCACACCTAATGTAATTTCACCTCCTTTCCCCTTCAACTTCCATCTACAACTCTTCTTCACTCCAGTCAGATACCAGACCTATTTTATCAGGGGTTTCATAGATGGCACATTTCACCTTACACTCCCTTGTCTTTTCATTAATATCGAGCTTTGCCAAATAGGTTGTCTCATAGTTCAACTTTTCTATTAATTGATCCATGATCATATTCGCGATGGGACAGAGATAGGGCTTGATACCATCTTTTTTGAGCCGGACCTCCTTGGGAAGGTGAATGCAGCTTTTCATCTTGAGGTTAAGCAAAATGCCTTTCCCTCCAATAGAGTAAATCATATCTTTAACTAGGCCACTAGCAATGATCTCTTTAATGCAGTGGGTGATCACCTCGTCTTCGTTATTTCCCTCGATCTTCTTCGATTGAATGAAGTCGATACCCACCAGTTCTACCTTCCAGGCGGCACAACCTGAAAGTTCGTGATAGAGAAGTTCTTCCAGCCTGACCAGCATATCGTTGAAATGCTCAACTTTATCCATTTAGGTTCTCTCTTTCCTGTCAAATTCTTCCCAGTAGACAATCTCTTCAAGGGGCTTTTTGGGCCTCGGGTGTTTGCGGGCTTCGGCAGGCCAACCCAGAGCGATGTAGGCGATGGCCTTATATTCTCCCATCCCTGTGGGTATCTTTAATATCTTTTTGAACTTGGCCGCATCTCTTGTACTGGCTACCGGTCCGTGCACCCAGCAGGCACCCAGACCGAGAGAGTGAGCCTCCAAGAGCATGTTCTCAATGCATGCGGAGAGGTCATAGGGGACATCGACAGATCCTTCCATAAGAGTCCCGATCACAGCAATTATGACCGGTGCCTGCTTGGCAAACTCTGAAACCTCTCCTGAGTACATGAATCTCAAAACCTCCGCCCTTTTTACGGGGTCCTGGATCTCCTCAAACCTTCTCTGCATTTCCCCAAGACAGTACCAAGCGGTCATTCGGGACCCGCTTCCAAGCTTTGCAAGATTCCCAATCTTGTTTTTCGTTTCTGGATTCTTGATGACGATAAGCCTCCATGGCTGGTAATTTTCACCGGTGGGTGCCCATCGTGCAGCCTCCAGAATCTTATCAAGGATTTTATCTGGTATAGGGTCCGGTTTATATCTTCGGATGCTCTTTCTGGTCCTAATCACCTCTGAGATGTCGCCCATTCCATTCCCCCCAGAGCCGTCGGTTCATTGCATTACAAAATGTTTTACAAACTCAATGATATGTCCATTGATTTCTTCAACTTTATAATGTTTCCGTAAGTTCCAACCCCTCAAAGGCTCTATGGATAATAAATAGACAATAATATTAGCTACTAAGAAAGGATGTTTGATCTTGAAAACCCCCTTTTCAACTCCCCCCTCTAAAATTTTCTCAAAACATTCGACCAGTCCACTTTCCTTCTCCAAAATCATTTTTATAAACTCTTTAGGCAATAATTTAGTCTCTGTATACATTAATAGGACCATATCCCTGTGAGAATTAACTAATTCAAGCATCTTTTGGACAGCGGTCTTTAATTGTTTAATGGGGTCTTCTATTTCAAAAATCCCTTCTTCTTCTAACCGGTTGGTCCATATAGAGTGGAAAACATCGAAAACCAAATAAAGGACATCTTCTTTTCTTGTTATATAATCGTATAGGTTCCCTATTGTAAGGCCCGTAGCTTTTGATATGTCTCTAATGCTCGTCTGAGAATATCCTTTTTTAATAAATAATTTTGAGGCCCCTATGGCTATCTGTAAACGTTTCTTCCGGACAAGTTCACTATTTTTAATCTGAGTCTCAACCGCTTTTTGAAAATTTCTTGCCTTCATTTTTTATTAATCACGCGAAGTTAAATGTTTAACAAACGCTCGTTAAACCTCCATATAAAAATCTGAAAAATTTGTCAAGAAAAAAATGACCGAAACCGACGTGGATCGACAATTTAACGCTCTATTTTAACCATGATTGAAACCGCCTCTCAAATGAAGGAGGAAAAGAAGGGTGGCCCTAAATAGGAAGATAGCCTATATCGGCGATCTCTCCACAGGTAAGATTGAAATCAAGCCGATTCCTCTTGATATACGGAGAAAATTCTTGGGAGGTCGGGTATTGGATGCCTATTTGCTTTATAATCACACGGAGGAAGGGTGTGATCCTTTGATTTGATGGCTTCTCGGAAATTAAGTCTTGGTTATCATCAAGCAAACTACCTGCCTTCAACCTCTACCACGGCCCCATCTCCTTGGGCTAATCCTCCGCAGATGGAGGCGACCCCAATGCCTCCTCCTCTTCTTCTCAATTCATAAATCAAAGTCATCAGGATTCTGGCTCCGCTTGCCCCTACGGGATGACCAATGGCAATGGCGCCGCCATTGACATTCGTCTTTTCTAAGAGTTGTTTCATTTTGTCGGAATCGCCTTCGGCCAAAATCTTGTCGCTCACCAGAGGCATGGCAGCAAAGGCTTCGTTGATCTCGATGAGGCCTATTTGATCAAGAGTCAATCCAGCCTTTTTCAAGGCTGCTTGGATGGTGATGCCCGGAATGGCCGCAATCAGCCTGGGTGTGGTGGCTGTGGCGACCATGGAAATAATCTTGGCCAAAGGTTTCAGTCCTTTCTCTTTTGCCTTCTTTTCGCTCATGATAAGAATGGCCGAAGCACCCGTATCCAGCCCAGGGGCATTCCCTGCTGTCACCGTGGGGCTCCCATAGACAAGAGGTAACTTAGCAAGTTTCTCAAGGCTCGTATCCGATTTTGGAAATTCATCCTTCTCAAGAACAATAGCAGGCCCTTTTCTCTGAGGAATATCAACCTTCATCAGTTCCTCGCCGATCTTGAATTTTCCTTCAGTAAAGGCCTTGGCATATTTCATCTGACTCCCGTAGGCCCAACGATCTTGATCCTCTCGTGTGATACCGTATTCAAGAGCAACCTCTCCAGCGTCAACCGAAACGGGATTGAATCCTTTGTAGCCTAGTCCATAGAGACCATCCCACAATTCAATGTTGCCCAATCGACTTCCCCACCGTACATAGGGAGGAACAATCAGAGGGGTCCGGCTCATATTCTCAGCCCCAACGCCTAAAGCCACCTCAACCTCTCCTGCTCTGATCGCCCTATACCCCAATCTCACTGCAGAAAGTGATGAACAGCACGCACGGTCCAGTGTAATCGAAACATGGTCTGCTGGCATCCCTGCTTTGAGGGTGGCCTGCCTGGCGGGGACATCTGTTTCCAACCCTACTTCTCCAGGGACAGCGGATCCATAATAAGTCTCTTCTACCTCTTCGCCCTTGACATTTACCCTTTGAAGAGCCTCGCGGATCACCATGGCAGCGAGGTCAATGGAAGGAATATCTTTAAGGGTCCCTCCGAACTTCCCAAAAGGCGTCCGAACAGCACTCACCACAACCACTTCGTTTTTTTCCATTGTTTCTCCTTCCCGTAAGTATTATAAGAATGTTGTCATTGCGAGGAGTCCCGATTTTTTGGGACCCCGTTGCAATCTCATGCAACGTGTCATTCTGAGCCCTCCGCGTCCTGTCATTCTGAGCCCTTCGCTCACTGTCACTCTGAGCGAAGCGAAGAGTCTGATTTCATGGCTCAGGATAAACTCCGCGAAGAATCTCATTGAGATCCTTCGGGCGTTGCCCTCAGGATGACTGTTTTGCAGTTACTTGCTTCGCTCCGCTCGCAATGACATTGTTGGTTAGGCATTGCAAGTTCTCAATGATTGATTGGATATAATGATTCTTAGAAAGTGTCAATAGAGAAAAAGAGTAAGCGTTAAATAAGGAAAGGAAAAACAATGAACCTGTATGATGTGATGATGAAACGAAGGTCGGTTCGGGTCTTCAAAGATCAGGAGATTTCCGAATCCATCATTGAACAATTGGTCGATGTAGCCAATCAGGCTCCAACCGGAGGAAATATTCAACCCCTCTCCATCATCTTGGTTCGAAACTCGGAGGGAAGAAAAAAATTGGCCGAACTCTCTGGAGGCCAACCCTGGGTGGGAAGTGCACCTCTTACCATGATCTTCTGCCTCGATTTTTACCGGATCAAGAAGTGGGCCGAGTTGTGCCAGACCGATTTCAGAGGAGAGCGGGCCGTCAATCACTTCCTCATCGCTTACGCCGACCTGATGGTGGCTGCCCAGAATGTGGTCATCCTTGCGGAAAGCTTTGGTCTTGGCTCGGTCTACATCGGTTCAATTCAACATGAGATTGATGAGACCAGACGTTTTTTTGAGATTCCCGAATATGTTCTTCCGATGATGTTACTATCCATCGGGTACCCAAAATCGATTCCCCAATCCATCCCCAAATTGAAAAAGGAAGTGATGGTCCATCGTGAGAAGTATCAACAGCCTGAAGAGGATGAGATTCGAAGGGCCTTCGACGAAAAGTATGGGGCCATCGATCAAAATATCGAGAAATATTTAGAGAGGGCCTTTGTCGAGGCTCTCGAAGCTGACAAATTAGATATGTCCAGGTATGTGGACCGGGTGAAGAAGGAGATGAAACGGCTCGACATTCAGAACAATGCCCAATTCCTCTTCAAAATCAGATATCCCGCCAAAGTGATGGTCCGGATGAATCAACGCTTGAAGCAATCTTTTAAGAATGCGGGGTTTGAGATCTTCTGACCCAGTCTACATCCTTTGTCAAAAAGTCGAGATCCCGAACCAAGTTCGGGATGACAAAAAAAGACCAGCCCTTAGTTGTCATGCTGAACCCTGAAAGTGTCATGCCGAACTTGTTTCGGCATCTCTTCAGGGCAGGCTTGTTTCAGCATCTCTCAATAACGGTGGCAGGAAACCCAATGTCCTCCGCCCAGATCTTTGAATTCTGGTTCGGCTTCCCCGCAAAGGCTCGATCGATATGAACATCGGGTAGAGAACCGGCATCCCTCCGGGAGGTTGATGGGGCTGGGAGTCTCCCCTTCGAGAAGGATCCTTTTCTTCTTCATCTTTGGATTGGGGATGGGAACGGCTGAAAGCAAAGCCTCAGTATAGGGATGTTTGGCTGAAGTATAAAGATCTGTGTCCTTTGCCAGCTCTACAATTTTCCCAAGGTACATAACCGCCACGCGATCGCTGATGTGCTCTACCAAGCTCAAATCGTGAGCAATAAAGAGATAGGAAAGCGCCATCTCATCCTGGAGCTTAACGAGTAAGTTGATCACCTGGGCCTGGATGGAGACATCGAGGGCAGAGACGGGCTCATCGCATACGATCACTTTGGGATTGAGGGCTAAAGCTCGTGCGATGCCGATTCGCTGTCTTTGCCCTCCACTGAACTCATGAGGATACCTCCGAACCTGCTCCGGATGAAGCCCTACCTTTTCCATAAGGAAAGAAACCCGATCCCGAATCTCCCCGCGTGATGCTTGGGTATGGTTCCTGAGAGGTTCGGCAATAATCTTCTCTAAAGTCATCCGGGGGTTCAACGATGAGTAAGGGTCTTGGAAGATGATCTGAAGCCGAGCCCGAACCTTTCGGAGCTCTTCCCGATCCATTTTCAGAAGGTCTTTGCCCTCAAATTGGATTTCCCCTTCGCTAGGCTCAATCAATCGCAGGAGACAGCGCCCTAGCGTGGTCTTACCACACCCGCTCTCGCCTACCAATCCCAAGGTTTCTCCTTGCTTCAAAGTAAAGCTCACCCCATCGACCGCTTGAACCCGTCCCACGGTCCGCGAAAGGATCCCCTTGCGGAGAGGAAAGTATTTTTTGAGGTCACTGACTTCAAGAAGGGGAACTTGGTTCATTTTTATTACTCGGAAAATAGACTATCCCAAATTAAACGTAGGGAACCAGAGTCCCCAAAACTGGGCGGCCGCAGAGGGCCGCCCCTACAGAAATATAATGATTGATGTATTTCCATCACTTCCATAGCCAGCAGAGAACCCGGCGGCCATCTTTCTGAACCAGAGGAGGTTCTTCTTTACTGCAGATATTCATGACGCGTGAACACCGTGGATGAAATCTGCATCCCTCGGGCATCTCCAAGAGGCTCGGTACAATCCCTGGAATCTCTTGAAGTTGCCTTCGGCCGGTCTTCAGTTTCTTGCCGATCCAGGGAATGGACTCCAGGAGACCTTGGGTATAGGGATGAAGGGGCTCCTGAAAGAGGTCTTCCACCGGAGCCTCCTCCACCACTTTGCCCATATACATTACCAAGACTCGTTTGGCCATTTCTGCAATGAGACCCAGGTTGTGAGTGATCAATACAATGGATGTATCAAATTCTTCCTTGAGGCGCTCCATCAGGTCGACGATCTGAGCCTGGATGGTCACGTCAAGGGCAGTGGTGGGCTCATCTGCCAAAAGCAAACGGGGATGGCAGGATAAGGCCATGGCGATCATTGCCCGCTGTCGCATTCCACCGCTCAACTGATGAGGATATTCATGAGCCCTCATATCGGGAGAGGAGATCTGAACCATTTGAAGCATTTCCACAGCCTTGCTCCAAGCTTCCTGACGTACCACACCTTGATGAAGTCTGATGGCCTCTGAGATCTGCTCCCCGATGGTCAGGACCGGGTTCAGAGAAGTCATGGGTTCTTGAAATATCATGGAGATGGCATTGCCCCTGATTCTGCGTATCTCATCCAAGTTCAGATCCAGGAGGTTCACACCCCCAAACAGAATCGTCCCTTGAATCTCTGCCGGAGGAGAGGCAAGCAATCTGAGGATGGATAGGGCTGTCACGCTCTTTCCGCACCCACTCTCCCCAACAATCCCTAAGGTCTCCCCTCGGTACACATCTAAGTTGATCCCATCCACAGCCGTCACCATCCCTTCATAAATATGGAAGCGAGTGCGCAGGTTTGAGACCCTCAAGAGTTTCTCTTGTTCTATGATTCCGTTTTGCATGATCTGATTCACTGATTGAAGCACGAGGCTTCTTTTCTCAAATCCCCCTTCATCCCCCTTTTCTAAAGCCTGCCTGCCGGCAGGCAGGGGGGAAAGAGGGGGATTATCATAACCTAAACCTCGGGTCGAGGACATCGCGCAGGCCATCGCCCGCGAGGTTGAAGCCAAGGACGGCCAGGAATATGGCAATTCCCGGAAAGGTAGCCACGTGGGGAGAGTTAAAGAGATATGCCCGGCCGGAGCCAAGCATCGCACCCCACTCCGGCGTGGGTGGCTGAACCCCTAAGCCAAGAAAGCCCAGACCCGCAGCGAAGAGGATGGCCGTGCCCATGCCCAGACTTGTCTGAATGGTGACGGGGGCCATGACGTTTGGCAGGATATGCCTGAGCAGTATGATCCTGTCTCGAGTACCCACAGCCCGAGCCGCTTCTACATATGTCTGCTCTCTTACCGAGAGGGTGCAGCCCCGCACCAGGCGAATGTAAATGGGCACCATGCTGATGCCAACGGAGATGATCGTGTTTTTGAGTCCCACCCCCAAGACGGCCACCAGGGCTAAGGCCAAGAGAAAGCCTGGAAAGGCGAGCATCGTGTCGGTCACGCGCTGGATGCCGAAATCGACTTTGCCGCCGTAGTAACCGGAAATAAGCCCGAGTGGTAGACCGACAAGCAGTCCCACAGCGACAACCCCGATAGCGATCAGCAGCGAGACCCTTGACCCGTATATAATCCGGCCCAAGATGGAGCGGCCCAGTTCGTCCGTGCCCAGGAGGTGTTCGATGGAGGGACGCTCAAGCGATCTCATGAGGTTCGGCGCCGAGGGACTGCCCGGAAAGATAACGGGAGCCAACAGTGCGGTGATGAAGTAAGTCAGGATCAAAATGCCGCCGAAGAGGGCTGCCTTGTTGCGTCTGAGCTTTGCCCAGTTGCGCTTAAGCTGGCTATCAGCCGAACGTTGGGTCCTCGAAGCTTGGGGCTGGGTTGTCTCAGTCATACCGTATCCTTGGATCGATAAAGGCGTAGATCATATCGACAAATAGATTGACCAGGATGTAAAGGAGCCCGAAGATGAGAATCGTTCCCTGGATGACCGGGTAATCACGAGCCAGGATTGAGTCCACAATGAGCCGGCCTATGCCCGGCCAAGCGAAGACCGTTTCGGTTAAAACTGCTCCTCCAAGAAGTAGGCCGAACTGAAGGCCCACCACGGTGATTATCGGGATGAGGGCGTTTTTCAGCGCGTGCTTAACGATGACCACCTGTTCCTTCAGCCCCTTGGAGCGGGCAGTGGTGGTGTAATCCTGAGAAAGGGCTTCGATCATGCTGGCACGGGTCATCCGTGTGATGAAGGCAACAACAAAAGCAGCCAGAGTAAATGAAGGAAGGACGATGTGTTTCCAGCTTCCGGTCCCCCCGGCCGGAAGCCAGTGAAGGATGAGCGAAAATATAACAACCAGCATCAGCCCAAGCCAAAAGACGGGCATAGAGATCCCGAAAAGGGCCATCGAAGTAAATAAATAGTCAATCCAGGTATAGGGCCGTGTGGCCGAAATTATTCCAGCCGGAATACCAAAGAGACAGGCAAGAGTAATAGCGGCCACAGCAAGCAGCATGGTATTCGGAAGTCGGGCCCAGACTTCATTAATAACAGGATTCTGTGTCCGGGCGGATCGGCCCAGGTCAAACCTTGCCAGGCGGCTGAGAAATAAACCGTACTGGACAAAGATCGGGCGGTCGAGGCCGAGTTGTTGACGGATGGTCTTTATATCCTCCGGGCTGGCCATCTGCCCAGCCAGCACCTGGGCTGGATCACCGGGGAGCATCCGGAGCATGAAGAAGAGGAGAAGTGATATCCCGAGCAGAACTGGAATGGTTGAAAGCAGGCGCTTTAGGACATACTGCAACATAGTTTATTCAATTCACTATGAGGATTTTTCACCCCCACCTTTACCCTGTGGAGTACGTTTAACCACTCCACAGCGCAAGCCCTCCCCCCCTGCCTACCGCAGGCAGGCATTAAGGGGGAGGGAAGCCTTAAATCAATTCCCTCAAATTACACCCTCTCCCCTCCGGGGAGAGGGATGGGGTGAGGGGTTTCTTTTACTTCTCCATCTTAATATAGGTCGGGTAGAATTTCTCTGTGCTGGTTACGACCATGCCTTTAATCTTCTTTGAGTATGCGATGACGAATTTCTCTACGTGCAACCATATCCATGGGGCGTCATCCCATACCATCTCGGAAGCTTTCTTTAAGATTTCCAGCCGCTTCTTGGGATTCTGTTCCAGCCGGCTCGCATCCATTATCTTGTCGTATTCAGGATTGCTGTAATGGGCTGCGCCTAAACCCTTAGGGGGACTGACACTGGAGTGAAACTGGCCGTAAAGACCCATATCAGCATCGAGAATCAAAGGCCCCCAGCCCAGCAGGAACACTTCAAGCTCAGTTTCCTGAATGGGTTTGAGCAGACCGGCAACATAGGTGGGCCAATCATAAGTTCTAAGCTCAGTCTTTACTCCAATGGCCTGAAGATACGCCTGGACTGCCTCAGAGACCTGTTTGTCGAAAAGGTAACGGCCTTGAGGGGTACGCATGTTCACGGTCTGATTGAAGTCGAAATTTGCCTTCTTTAAGAGTTCTTTTGCTTTTTCAGGATTATAGTCGTACTGGTTCGCCATTTTGTAATAGCCGAAAAGGATTGAGGATACCGGACCTTCCATGGGAACAGCCGTATCGAAGAGAATCTTACTGCAGATAGCCTTCTTGTCTACAGCATAGTTGAAAGCCTGGCGCACCAGTTTGTTTGTCGTCACACCCTTCTGGTAATTCAATCCCATAAAAATCGTCCTTGTGTCTAGTGGCATATCGACCGTGATATTTGGATCGGCTTTGAGGGCTGCGACATTTGAAGGCAACGGTTTGTAGCAGACATCGATCTGGCCGCTTCTGAGCATGGCTTCACGGGTGGCATCTTCAGGGATAATTTTAAAAGTAATCTTTTCTACGGTGGGTTTTTTGCCATAGTAACTCTCATTACGGACCATGACAAGGCGATCGCCTTTAACCCACTCCTTGAGAATATAGGGACCGGCACCGACTGGATTCTGGCGAACGTCGTCACCATATTTCTCGATCGCCGCTGGAGAAATAGGGCTAGTGAGCGTCATAGAAAGCGTCGGGGCGAAGGGCGCAAAGGGGTACTTGAGATCGATCCGAATGGTGTAGTCGTCCACGATTTTCACTTCCTTAATCATGGCAATGGCAAAACGCAAAGGCACCCTCATCTTTGGATCAAGCGCTCGATCAAAGGTGAGCTTGGCAGCCTTGGCATCAAAGGGAGTCCCGTCGCTGAATTTCACACCTTTTCTCAGATGGATGGTGTAGGTCAAGCCGTCCTTGGACACCTCGTACTTGGTTGCCAGGCGCGGCTCCAACTTATTGTCCGGGGTCTGGAAAAAAAAGTTATCTTGGATCAGGTCGGACAAGTTCTGACACAACGTGGTGGTATGCTCCTGCGGGTTTAACGTATCTGCATCAATTCCGATGCCGATTCTAAGCTCCTTGATTTGGGCCTCTGACTGAAGGGGCATGAACCCAAGCAAGCCAATGATGATGAACATTGAAATACAAAATAGTTTAAACATTTTTTTAGATTTCATCCTTCATCCCTCCTTGTAATAAGAAATCGACTTAAACCAAAAAAAAGATTTTCATCACCTCCTTTTTGCTAATCCCCCCATCCCCCCTTTAGTAAAGGGGGGTTAGAGGAGATTCGTCAATGGTAATTAACATTTATAAAACTGACCCTCCTTCATGATCACCTGAATTTTATCTTTGTCTTGGAGAAGCTGGATATCTTTGAGGGGATTCCCATCCACGACAATCAGGTCTGCCAACTTTCCTTTTTCAAGGGTCCCAATTTTCTTCTCCAGGCCCAGAACCTCCGAGGCGATTTTGGTAGTGGCTACTATGGCCTCCATCGGGGTCATTCCTGCTTTAACGAGTAACTCCATCTCTTTTAAATTCTCACCGTGGCAATTAAAAGGGGTCCCGGCATCCGTACCCATGGCAATAGGAATCTTTGACTTATAGGCTCTCCGAACACTTTGGAAATGGCTTTTCATGACCGACTTCGATTTCTCAACAGCATACCGAGGAACACCTCCCTTTATTCCACCTCTAATGATTTGGTAGGGAGCATTGAGAGTGGGTACGAGATAGGCGTTCATCTCCAGCATCAATTCAATCGCCTCATCATCCAAGAAAAATCCATGCTCAATCGAATTGACCCCTGCCCAAAGAGAATTCTTAATCCCTTCAGTACCCTGTGCATGAGTGGCCGTCCGCCTCCCTGCCTTTTTCGCTTCCTCCACCCCTGCCAATAATTCCTCTAAAGTAAATTGGGTTGCACCGGGGTCCACCCCCTTTGTCATGACCCCTCCGGTAGCAATCAGCTTAATGAAATCCGCTCCTGCCTTGAGCTGCTCTCTCACTGCCTCACGAATCTCATCGGTTCCATCGGCTTCCCGGCCAAATTGCCATCCGTGGCCTCCTGTCATACAGACCACTCTGCCACTACAGATCATCCTTGGTCCTTGAAGGAGTCCTGATTCAATTCCATCCCGAATGGCAAGGTCCACGTAGTCTCTCCCTCCCATGTCCCTAATGGTTGTTACTCCAGCGTTCAATGTCCGTCGCGCATGATGGGCAGCCTTTAAAGTCAGTTGAGGGGTCGAATCTTTTGAAAGGGAGGTCATCGGATCCGGGCTTCCATCTAAGCAGAGATGGACGTGGGCATCAATCAAACCAGGAAGAATCGTCTTTCCCGAAATATCAAAGATCGTGTCTTTCTTCGAAGGCCTAATTTGCTTCGTTGCTCCCACAAAGGTGATCATGTTGCCATTGATAGCAACCGCTCCCTTTTCAATCACTTCCCCCGTCCCTACGATGACATTTCCATTTCTGAATATGGTCGCCATGATATCTCCGTTAATCCCCGGTAGACTATAGGTTATACGTTATAAGTTATACGTTATTGGTCATTAATTATTGACTATCTCCTCATCTCCCTATCTCCGTGTCTCCCCTTCTCCCTATCTCAAGTATTGTATTGTGCCATCCGGATAGACAGCCACATTGGCTTTATTTCCCCACTCTGCCTTCAATAAGTTTAATACTTCCTCCCACGTTTTCACCCATAAGATCGAAGGGACTTTCCCGAAGAAGCAGGCTCCCACACGATCTTTAAAGGGTGAAAGAACGATAAACCGTTTTACCTTTGTTGGCAAGGGTTGGGGAAGCTGGAGCCTTCCCTCCCCACATCTTCCAAATTCTCCAAAGAGATAATGAACTACCTGTCCTGCAGGTTCGTTAGAAACGATCACCAGGTCTCCTCCTTCTTCCTTTAAGGAGGGAATTCCAATGAAGGGAGCAATCGCACACTCATTCGGTTTTGAAAAAGCATTGACCACCACAATATCCATATTTTTTGCCGGAGTGGTCACATAAACCTCTTTGGCCAACTTCGTCCCCTCCTGATGCTCCAGGATAGGATCTCCAACAAAGAGGCCGGTGATCTCGGCCCGAAGGTTAAGGATCGCGTCGATCTTCACATCGAGGCCAGCCATTCTTGTCGCTTCTTCAATGTCGAGGTGGGGAACATTCCCCTCGATCTTTCCTACCCCGACACTTCCCGGATGATCCTGTACGAGCTTCCCATGGTTATAGGCAATGGAGTCTATGTGGGACACTCCGGGTAGGATGATCTTTCCCCCTCCTCCGAATCCAGAAAAGGAATGAGGGACAATGGACCCGATACCAACCTTCAGATCACAGGCCATCACTTCCTGGTTGATCGAAACCGGTGTTCCCCGGCTCGTCTTCCCCAGGTATTTGCACTGATCAAAGGGATGATGATTATAAACAGGGAACCGATCCAAGACCTCCTGTCCCAATTTCTTCTTAAAATCGATACCCGTCTGTGCTCCATGAGCTCCAAGGGCAGCGATAAACCGGATCTGTTCGTCTTTAATCCCTGCTTTTTCTAACTCCAGAAGTACATGGGGAACAATTTCATAAACCGGGGTCGGTCTGGCCATATCATCAAAGAGTATGGCAACTTCCTTCTTCCCTTTGGCTAGCTCTGCAATCGGCTTCGTACCGATGGGATGGAGGAATGCCTTTTCCATCTCCTTGTGAGAAAGTTTTTTTCTTGTTCCTCCCTTCATTGGACAGAAGAAGATGGACCAGGAGGGAGGGAAACGAAGTTCCATTTCCGTATTTTCATACCAGAGGAGTTCTGGAACTTTGATCTTCATTAGCTTACTCCACTATGTAGTGGGGATTTCGGAATTCGGACCCCGAATTGTATTACGATAACAGGAAACGGCTTTATTCCGCAATCTACAATCCCTGCCTGCGGCAGGCGCAATCCCTGCCCGTCCAGCAGGCGGGCGCAATTCGATTTATAACCCGAGGTAGCTTTGGCGGATGTGTTGGTTTGTGAGAAGGTCTTGAAGAGAGGGTGAGAGTAAGAGCTTATTCATTTCCATTTTGATTGACTACACCAGCAAATACTTTTTCCTCACTTCTTCGTTGTCTCTCAGTTCCCCAATGCTTCCATGATAACGGATCTGCCCATTATCGATAATATAGCCACGGTCACTCAGTCTAAAGGTTGATCTCACATTCTGTTCAGCAATGAGCACGGTTAACCCAGCCTCCCTTAACTTTCTTATCTGACCTTCGAGAGCATATACCAGGAGGGGTGCCAACCCTTCAAAAGGCTCATCAAGGAGGATAAACTCCGGATTTCCCATCAATGCCCGGGCAATGGCCAACATCTTCTGCTCACCTCCGCTCAGGCAACCCCCTCTGCGAGACTCTATGTTTTTCAGGGCAGGGAACATCCCGTAAATTCTTTCCCTGCTCCATCCTTCCCCTCCCTTAGCTTTTCTCTCACCGATCTCCAGGTTTTCCCCCACCGTAAGGTCTGCAAAGATTCTCCTATCATCAGGGATATAGCCTATACCCTTTCGTGTGAGCAAATAGGGCTCTATGCCGACAATTTCCTCCCCCTTAAACTTGATGCTCCCTTCCTTTGGGGGTATGATGCCAATGATGCTCTTCATGGTGGTTGTTTTCCCTGCTCCATTCCTTCCCAGAAGGCATACGATCTCCCCCGGGTCAACTTTCAAGGAGACCCCGAAGAGGATATGGCTCAAACCATAGAAAGTGTGAATTCCCTGAACTTCAAGCATCATTCAATCCCCAAATAGGCTTCCTGGACGAACGAATTTTTTCTCACGTCTTCTGGTCTTCCCTGAATAAGGGTCCGCCCCTGATGCATCACCATGATACTTTCGGCGATAGAGAAAACGATATCCATGTCGTGCTCACAGAACAGAATTGTCAAGCCCCGCATCTGCGCCAGCCGCTTGATGAGCTCCATCGTTGCCGATGTCTCCTCAGGAGACATCCCGGCAGTCGGCTCATCCAGAATTAGCAGTTCCGGTTCATTCCCCAGAGCAATGGCGATCTCAAGTATTTTCTGATCACCATGGGAGAGCGCTCCCGCGACACCATGAGCCTTATCCAGAAGCCCCACGCTCTCCAGAATATCCTTCGTCTCGCTCACAACCATGTTCTTCGCTGGTTGGAAAAGTTTGCGACTCTTTCTTTGCTGGGATAGCACCGCTACCTGGACATTTTTGAAGACAGTGAGTCGAGGAAAGATATTCACAATTTGGTAGGATCGGGAAATTCCTTTCTTGCAGATCTCATACGGAGGTAACTCGCTAATATCTTCACCTTTAAAAATAATTTTCCCTCTATCCCGCTTCAGTGCGCCAGTGATGAGGTTAAACAAAGTAGTCTTACCAGCGCCGTTGGGTCCGATCACTGCCACAATCTCTCCCTTCCCCACGGTGAGATTCGCTCCACTTACGGCCATGAAGTCCTCAAATGATTTATTGACGGCCTCCACCTGCAGCATCTATCCTTTACCCCTTTCAGCTGCGTCTTTCGTCCCGGGCTTAAATAATTTCTGGAAAAAGCCCATTACGCCTTCTGGCAGGAAGAAAATAATCAGGATCAGCATGATCCCTAAAATCAAAGTCCAGTACTCCGTAAAAATGCCGACAAAAGTTCTTAAAGCAACCATGATTGCTGCTCCCAATATGGGACCGGCAAAAGTAAACCATCCTCCCAAAAGGCACATGATAAATATCTCAAGGGACAAAGTCCAAAACAGCAGGTCAGTAAAAACAGACCGTTCCAGCGCCACAAAAAGAACACCAGCGATTCCCGCGAAGAAGGTGGCAATGACAATGGCAATGAGCTGATGACGCCTGACGTTGATGCCAATTGCTTCACAACGCTGTGGATTATCCCGAATTGCTTGAAGGGTACTTCCAAAGGGAGATTTTAAAATCATGTACATAAGAATTAGACAAATAGCAAGGATGATTAGGATAAAGTAATAAGAATTTTTCAAAGAAGAAAGCAACGAAGGCATGGGTACGCCGAAAATGCCATCGTCACCCCCAGTAAAACTATACCACCGAAAAACAATGACCCAAATCAATGAACCTAAAGAGATCTGCAGCATCCCGAAGTAGAGTCGACTCAGCCTGACACAAAGCCAGCCAATGATGAGGCCTATCATTGCTGCTACAATCGGCCCGGCAATAAAACCAGCCCACATGGGCAGTGAAGTTTTTTTCAGCATCAAGGCGACGGTATAGGCACCTACTCCATAAAAAACACCATGATGAAACTGAAATAGGCCACCATGGCCCACAACCAGATTAAGGCTCATCGCCAGCAGGGAGGTAACACAAATCAGAGCAAGGATATAAGTGTAAAATCTTGGAATGAAGGACGGTAAACTAAGCAGAACAAGAAAAATAATGATTGAAGGTCCAACCCATTTGGAACGAATCACTTCTTTAAACAATTTTCTTTCCTCTTTACCCCGTTAGAAAGTCTAACCACTTATGGTCGAAATAGCGAGAATAATTAGTATTCGCCTCAGAAGAGATGTGGTTTAAATCCCATCCCTTCTAAACGGGATCTACCACACTGATTTGAGCAATCCTTGAGGCCGCAGCAGTAAGACAATGACGACAGCCAGATAAGGGAAAACGATAGCGAACTGTGGCCAGATCAGTACACCCAGGGATTGGGTCACGCCAAAGATGAGAGATCCCACCAGGGCACCCCACATGTTGCCCAATCCGCCGATTGTTACAATAAGGAAGGCTTCGATGATGAGGGAATGATCCATCCCAATCACGATACTCGCCGTTGGGGCAACCAGGGCCCCGCCAACTCCCGCAAGGTAACATCCAATCACGAAGGCCACAGCAAATACCCAGCTGACATTAATACCCAGGACGCCTACCATCTCCCGATCCACTGCTGCTGCGCGGGAGATCTTTCCTATTTTCGTCTTGTTCGTAAAAAGCCAAAGGGCCACAGCCACCAGGGGACCGATAATGAGAAGAAACAGATTGTAGCGGGGCAGCGATGCCCCAAAGATGGAGATGGTGCCCTTGAGCAAGGCAGGGGGTGAAACCGACCTGTATTCTGCACCCCAAACGATCTTAACCAGATCACCAAGAATGAGCGAAATAGCAAAGGTAAATAAAAGAAGCATCAGGTGTTCTCTTTGATAGAGATGACAGAACAATGCTCGTTCTGCAATTAAGCTGACCAGGGCTACCAGCAGGGGGGCAACAATTAATGCAATCCAGAAGCCGACAGATCCGACAATCAGTTTTGTCACGGTAAAAGTGGCAAAAGCCCCGATCATGTAAAGCGAGCCATGGGCAATATTGGGAACCCGGAGTACCCCCAGAACAAAACTTAGTCCACCGCAAACGATGAATAAGATCATCGCCCGGCTCAGGCCCACCAGAAATTGACTGCTGAATGCTGAAAAACCCACCGTGATCGCTTTCCTTTCTGTACTACGTCGGAGGCGGGAAACCCAGCCTCCGACGTATTGAAAACCTTTATTTTCCCCGTGCCTTCATGATTTCCTCGCAACTGGGCATAACATCCTTACCGGTCAGGGTCACGATGTCGCTCGAAATAAGGTGGTTATATTGAGGCACTTTCTTGGTGACACCCAGGTACATGGGCAGGACGGCTTGATGATCACAGGCTCGCATTTCTGTTTTGCCTGCAGGGCTATCAATCACCAGCCCTTCAATGGCATTTATGAATTTCTCTTTATCGACGGCACCTGCCTTTTTATAGGCTTCAGCAATGAAATGGGCAGTGATGTAACCGTGAAAAGCCGGGAACCCAGGAGGAGTTCCATAAGCATCCTGGAAGGCCTTGACAAAGGCTTTGTTGGCCGGGGTCTCAGGATAGTAGAAATGATAATCCATCGTACCCATCACACCTTCTGGTGCATCAAGGCCGAGGGGCTTAAGGACGGCATGGTCAGTCGCGGTGTGCATGAAAACGGGTATCTTCTCGAGAATCCCGGTGGTCTTGCATGCCTTCAGGGAATTGGTCATAGTTTGACCTCCGCCACAAACGATAAAGGCATCCGGTTTTGCCGTCATTACAGATGTGAAATAGGGTATGAGGTCAGGCTCCCCTGTTTTCCACCACGTTTCACCAATCTTCTCTACACTCGGTTTTTGAGCCTTTAGATTACGCCAGATAGCTTCGGCTATGGCATGGCCATATTCGTAATCATCCCCGCCAACCCAATATTTGACCCAGGGCTTCTTGGCCAGAGCACTCCCTCCAGCTTTCCCGGCCATTGCCGTATTTTCACCAGTAGAGAAGACATACCGGTGTCCCTTCGACCCTGTAATGTGCTCGCTCTTTGAGATCCAGACGATAAAGGGCATTTTCTCCCCCTTCACATAATCCGATATGGCCACAGCAACGGAGGTGTTGATAGTGCCAACAATGACATCCACCTCCTCCCTCATGACCAATTCCTTGGCTACACTCAAACCAAGATCGACTTTCCATTTGTCATCACGGGTCGTAAATTCAATCTTCCTTCCCAGGACACCTTTCTTATTGATTTCATCTAAGGCAAGTTTGAAACCGTTTAGAGCATCGTTGGCAAATACTGCCGGTGGTCCCGCATAGGTGTCAATGACTCCTACCTTAATAGGTTTCTGGGCACTTGCGTTACAAGGAAGCAGAATAAGCAGGGTGGCTAAAAATGCTGTGATTAATGTTAGACTGCTCATGTTAACTATTCGCTTCATTTTATTTCACCTCCTAAAATTAGTTTGACTTTTGTAATGCTTCTAACGTTCTCCGTTAAATCCCTCCTTTCTTATGATTGATTAACTTATTTCCCCCTTAAAAAGATGCCTTATATTCTCAAACTCTGAAACGATTGTCAACTCCCTTTCTTCTTCATCTCGGCAATCAGATCGATAAATCCAATCGGATGGTAGCCCGTCATACCCCCATCTGCAACGATTGTTGTTCCATTGATATAGCTGGAATCCTCAGATGCCAAAAAGAGCGCAATCTTCATGATCTCGCCCGGGTTTCCAAGCCTCTTGAGGGGCACTTGTTGCGTTAACCCAGAGACAAGAATTTCTTTATTGAGGACGGGTGTGTTCATTCCACCAGCAATGAACCCCGGAGCGATGGCATTGACGAGAATATTGTACTTGCTCCATTCATAAGCCAGGACCCGAGTCAATGTCATTACCCCAGCCTTGCTAACACAGTAAGGCAAGAAGCCCTGTTCCCCAAGGAGTCCTACAGCCGAGGAGATGTTGATAATCTTACCACTCCCTTGCTTTATCATCTGTTTTCCAACTGCCTGGCAGCAAAGAAATACTCCTTTTAAATTAACGTCCAACACCTGATCCCAGCCTTCTTCTTTAATCTTTTCTGCCTCCAGGATGAAAGGGTTGACTCCGGCATTATTCACCAGAATATCGATCCTTCCGAAAGAATTGACAGTCTCATCAACCATCTTTGTCACATCTTGAGACAGCGAGACGTCCGCAGCGATGGCCAAAGACCGTACACCGAGACTCTCGATCTCTTTTGCCACTGCTCTGGCTTTTTCTATATTTCGACCATTGATGATGACATCCGCACCCTCTTTAGCAAAACCAATCGCAAAGTCTTTCCCGATTCCTCTGGTTGATCCGGTAATCAGAACCACCTTGCCTTTTAGTTTCATGGTTTCTCCTCCACAAGGTAGAGGCAATTCATGAATTGCCCCTACATAAATCATAAATTTCTTTCCAATATTGGTTATGTTCCAAATTGAAATTCTTCGAAAACGGATTTTCTCTGTCCAGATCCCATTTTGGAGGGTTATTCTGGATGTATTCCCTTATTCGATACAATTCACTCTCATTTCGTATTATGTGCTCGTAATAATTGCGTTGCCAAAGAGGATTGCCTGTAGAATCATGCAATCGATTGATGCATTTTGCTGAATTCATTTTGAAATAACCAATAATCTTAGGTACCAACATTCGCCGTCGTTCAATTTTGTCTCTGTGTAGGGGCAATTCACGAATTGCCCCTACATCATTTTTCTCTTCAGAAATCATAATTATTCCATGTATATGGTTGGGCATGATGACATGATAATCCAATTTAACGTTGGCAAATTTATTCTCTAATTTCAACCACCATTGTTCTACAACTTCTCCCGTATCATTCAACATTATTTCCTGATTTGAAATTTCTCCGAATAGATATTTACGGTTGTAAGTACAGATAGTAATGAAGTATCCTCCTGCTTCAGAGTAATCGTAGTCCTTCAGCCGAATTGCTTTCCTATCTCTTCTCATGAGAATTCAGATCATTAATGATCTATATAAACCCCTTCAACCTTTCCTCAAACAGACGATTCAAATGGTGATTGTTTGATGGCGCCCACCCGAACACTCTCTCCCATACCTCCTTGCTCTCCATACAGAGGTAGATAAAAAGGCTTGGGTCCACATCTCGAAGCCATCCAATCATTTTTTGGTACATCTCCACCCGGATCTCTTTAAGGTAACGGAATTTCCCATCCCTTCCTGGAAATAATTCACCTAAGAAGATCTTTGTATCTGGGAAACGTTCTTGGGCTATGGATTTTAGCTGCGGTGGATAACGAAATCCTCCCAGGCTAATCCAGACGATCCCTTTTGGATCGATTTTTTTGAAAAGGGAAACGATAGTCTCCTGATACCCCTTCTCCCATCCCTGATGAAAGATGATGGGGTCAAAATGGAAACTTAAGGGATAACCCCTTTCCTGGCATTTCTGAGCTGCCGCAATCCTGTTTCCTAAGGATGCAGTTCTCGTCTCCTCCCCCTCAATAATTTGGGTTGGATTGAGAGACCAAGAAATGATCGTTCTCTTCCGATGGTCGAGATGGAGAAGATGGTCCACTTCGGCTGATTTCGTCTTCAATTCTAAGAACGCATGATCCCTCTGGGCAAAGAAAGCGATAAGGACTGGAGAGATGGGAAAGACCGTATCCAAGGCCAGGCTGTCGGAAAGCTCGCCGGTCCCTAACCGGAGAAAGGATTGAGGATGGCTCGAGAGAAACGCTTCGATCTCCTGAAAAAGATCTTCCCAGTTGGAATAAAGGGTAAGGAAGGGATTGTTGAGATACCCCTGAAGCACACAGTAAGAACAATCCATCGGGCAGTTGGTGATGGTATTGACTACGTGGTATCCGCAGCAGATGTGACTGGATGTCCCTGGACAAGGCTTTAAACGCTTCCCATAAAATGGGGTGATGAGAAGATTTTTCTTCCCTCTTCCGATCGGATCTGAAAGAGAGAGAAACTGTTTGATGAGAGACCGCTTATCCGTAACTCTTTCGACAGGGAGGTCAGAAAGATTCTTTAGAACATTTTGGGTTACCCAATCGTTCTCAGCCTTTTCATCAAGATAAATCCGTTCAATTTCAAATGGAAACATCTGGTTCCTATTCCATTCCCCTCCCCCTTCAACGGGGGAGCTTGCTATATTGTAGGGGGAGAATAGCCTAATAGAAAAGGCTATACTCTTTCTTTTAGATTTGTTGAGCAAGTTGGTTAAGGACAAATCGAAGAAAGGAGTATAGCCGTGAGAATAATTAAAACAAAAAAAGATAAGATCGTCAATGGGAGAACGCTTCTGGTTGCTGTAGACCTTGGAAAAAACAAGCACATGGGATATTACAGATGTCCCGATGGAACTGACATCAAGCCGTTCGAATTTTCCAATAATCGTCCGGGACATCAAAAGTTTTATGATCGTATTTGTCAGGCAAAGGCGGCCCATCATCTGCAGGAAGTGGTTGTGGGTTTTGAATCGACCGGAGTTTATGGAGAACCTTTGATTCATTTCCTGAATGACAAAGGGATCAAGCTGGTGCAGGTCAATCCGATGCATACGAAGCGGATGAAAGAGCTGGAAGGAAATTCGCCGGGCAAGACAGATCGAAAGGATCCTAAGGTGATTGCGGATATTATGGAACTGGGCCATTTTCTGACCGTTGTCATCCCGGAGGGGGTTTCGGCAGAGCTTCGCAGGTTGACCCAGGCCAGGGAGCGAAGTGTCGAGAGGCGGACCGCATTTTATAATCAGCTTCAAGATCTGGTTTTTATTATCTTTCCGGAGTTTTTGGAGGTGATGAAAGATATAAAGACCCGGAGCGCTCAATATCTGTTGCGGCATTACCCAACGCCCCAGGCGATCCTTCAATGCGGTGTGGATGAGCTGAGTCTGGTTCTGAGACGAGTGAGTTGTGGGAAACTCGGGCGACAAAGAGCTGAAGCCCTTTATGAGGCCACCGCTCGATCGGTAGGGATTAAGGAGGGGCAGAGATCGATTGTCCTGGAGATCGAAGAAATCCTTTTGGGAATTGAGAGGGGTGAATGTTTTATCGCGAAGCTTGAGAGAGAAATGCGCGGCCTTCTTGAGCAGATTCCTTATAGCCGGTCGCTTCTTTCGGTCAAAGGGATTAAAGCGGTGACGGCAGCGGGCCTGATTGGGGAGGTGGGGGATTTTCGTAAATTTCGTACGATCTCGGAGCTCCTGAAGCTGGCAGGCTTGGATCTGTATGAGATCAGTTCGGGAAATCAGAGGGGAAACCGTCATATCACCAAGCGGGGCCGGTCTCTGTTGAGAAAACTTCTTTTCTTTGCCTCTCTGAATATGATTCGCAAAGGAGGTGTGATGCATGAGCCTTATCAGAGATATACTGGGCGAGGGATGCCCACGCATAAGGCCTTGGTAGCCATTTCTCGGAAGCTTTTGAGGATTCTCTTTGCTTTGGTTCGTGACCATAGGGAATACGTCGTTAACTATTCAGAAAGAGAGAATTTAAAGTTAGCTGCTTAAAGAGCAAGTATCTCTTAGCGTGGAGGCGGGGAGATTATCACCTGGCCCGTTAAGGCGACTGAGTCGACCTTCAGGGGGAGCCTCTTATAACTCCCCGCTTGCACCTTAGCCCCGATGAAGCAAGGTTAGGGCTCTGTTGAGACCCTCGAATCACCAGGGTTGGGCAAGATGCTTTTCCTCTAAGAGAAGTGCTCTATAGGAGCTAACAAAATACTTGTTTCGTATCAGTAGTGGTATTAAGGGGTTCACGAGTTATCCACATTCTGGCTGAGTTATGAGTCTCCCCCCAGCCCCCCCTCATTACTACTACGACGGTGAATAATTTACTTGACAAAAATAAACCAGGGTGAGGGTGGGGGTGAAGTTAATACCTAAATCGAATCCTATATTTTACTTTCGCTTCCTTATCCTTTGCTACAGGGACCTCAAATCGAATGAGGTG
>Ga0256868_10000464_pt1 | contig 23786 bp, 23 predicted proteins | sample RVTome_13_FD_187341 | JGI IMG/M metagenome (GOLD analysis project Ga0256868, IMG submission 187341) | Soil microbial communities from uranium-contaminated site in the Upper Colorado River Basin, Wyoming, United States - RVT92D227 HiSeq ...
CTCCTCACCGCAGATACGAAAACGGCTCAAGCTGCGCTGTATAACAATTCAAGTTGAAGTCTCAATGGCCGGCGGGTAAAATAGGGACTAAACTGTTACCCCTGACCCCATTTCACCTTTTCTGAGAGTATAAGTTAAAGATCTCGTTCCATCTCAGCCATACGGGTTTTAGCCATCGCTTGCTGTTTCCTTCTCTGCGCGAGCCACCGGCTGGAAACTTGTAGAGAATGCGTTAGGCTTGTGATATTTCTTCCCAGAGCCTGAAGGGAAGTCCCGCCAATGGCTTTCCTCCGCGAGACGATTAATTTCGGATCCTGGGCCATGGCAATAAATCTTTGCTCCATCTTCAGCCTGAGGCCTTCCTCTTGCAACGACCGCTGTAAGGCGGAAGGAGAGATTTGCTCCCCCCCTTCAGCTTCGGAATATTTCACGGCCTTTTCCACCGCCACTTTGGCCTGCCGAAAAGGTAGTCCCCAGTCTTGCACCAATCTCTCCAAAAGGTCCGGCGCGGTGATAAATCCCTTCTGGCAGAGGACGGCTATTTTATCCTTATGAATACGTAAGGAAGCAACGATCTCCGCCATAATCCTGGGGGCGAAAAGGCATTCATCAATCAAATCCATAATCAAATATTTGGTCCACTGGGTATCGCGGTTATAGCCCAGAAAGAGGGACCGGCCGATAGACAGTAGGCTGACCAACAGGCCTTGCGCACTTGCTGCTTTCGCCTTGATTACCTCCAAGGGGTCTGGATTGCGCTTTTGCGGCATCATCGAACTTCCCGTGCAGTAGGCGTCATCCAGCCTGAACATGCCAAACTCTCCTGTGCTAAAAAGGATAAGAGTCTGCGCCAGGGAGCTTAAATGATTCATCATAGCGGCAATGGCAAACCCCATTTCCGCTTCCGGTTCCCAACGGTTCTGAATCGGGTCCAGAGAATTGGGGCAAGGGTTGTCGAACCCCAGCAGCTTGGAGGTGAGCTTGCGGTCGATGGCGAAACTCGTGCCGTACCCGGTCATGGAACCGAGAGGGTTTTGGTTGAAACGTTCATACCAGTCTTGAAAACGCTGCCCATCCCTGTTCAATGATTCGGCGAAAGAGAGCCATACATGGCCTAAGGTGGTTATTTGAGCGGGTTGATGGTGCGTATAACCGGGGAAAATGGTGCTTCGTTGCTTTTGAGCATGATCGAGGAGGACCTTTATAAGAGAAGTGAGTTCGGACAAAAAGTTTAGAGCGTTGTCCCTAAGGTAAAGGCGCATGTCCAGGGCGATCTGGTCGTTGCGGCTGCGGGCCGTATGGAGTCGCCCGCCAACTTTTAAACCAAATTTTTTAATCAGCCAACTCTCTACGTTGCTGTGCACGTCTTCTTCGGATGGGTCAAGAAAAAATTTCCCTTTCTCCCAGGCATTTTCTATCTCTCCTAAACCTTTGATCAGAACCCTGGCCACAAGCTTCGGTAAAATTTCTTTCCTGGCCAGCATGAGAACATGGGCCCTGCTGCCCCAAATATCATAAGGAACCAATCGCTCATCAGCGGCTGCCATCCCGCGGACATCCCTTCCAGAGGTAGAAACCTCCGCGATAGCCGATAGCTCTTTGGCCAACCTCTTACCCCAAAGTTTTTTGATTTTCATAAAACTACCTTACTTGGGACGCAGATTTTCGCAGATCCACGCAGAAAAATATTTAATTATTAAACGCCTTAAATGGAATAGTATTTAAAGTGGTTTTCATAAAATTCTGTAAATCTGCGTAAATCTGCGTCCAATATTATCTGCATTGCGCATTCCGAATTCGGCATTCCGCAATTATCCAAACACCCCACCCATACGGGTGCCGGCAATCTTGCTGATGGCAAATAGACAGACTGCACCAAGGACGATCAAAATAAGTCCCAGAGCCGCGGCTTCGTTTACTGAACCCCCGATGTAGAAGTTAAAAATTCCCACGGTCATCATCTCATGCCCTGGGATAACCAGAAGGAGGGTGGCCGACGCTTCCTGTAGAGCCAGAATGAACGAATACAGTGCCCCTACCAGAATCCCTTTCCAGATGAGGGGAGCTACAATATCTTTAAAGGTTTTGCCCTTGGTCGCTCCCACGCTTTCCGCCGCTTCTTCGATGGATTTATGAACCAGTAGTAGGGAGGCAAAAGTTCCCCGCACCGTATAAGGAAGCCGCCTCACCCCGAGGATCAGCGGGATGACGATCCACATGCCAATGAGGGCGGTATTCATAATGGGGAGGGGCTCTCGGAAGGCCCGAAGATAAGCAATGCCAATGCCGGTTCCGGGCAGTGCTAAAATCAGGGTAGTAAGGGAGTCTAGGATATCTTTCCCGGGGAGTTTTGTCCGCCCCATCACCCAGGCCACCGGAACCCCGACGAGAATACAGATGAGTACGGAAATCCCTGAAAAAAGCAAGCTATTGAAGATAAACTTGGGGGTCTCGATGGCCACCCGTTCGAAATACTGTAACGTGTATTTCACCGGGATAGGGGTCAGAGCCCAGCCTTTGCCGAAGGAATCGAGGGCGATACCCAGGTAAGGGATGAAGGCGAAAATCAGAACCAACGTCAGGAAAATTATAACCAAGGCCCGTCCCCAGGGTGAAATTTTTTTTCTCTCAATCTTGGAATAAGAAAGGGAGCTGTAATCCTTAATGGCCACATATTTCTTGGCAATGATCAAAAAGAAAATGGCCAGCAGAACCATGATGGCCGAAATGACAATCCCCATCTTGAAGAGCCTGCGGTCTACAAATTGAACGATATTCAGGTAGGCCTGGGAAGCCAGCAGATCATCAACGCCCACCACCAGCGGGGTGGCGAAGTCGGCAAAGGTCCAGATAAAAACCAAAAGTGCCCCCGAGACATATCCCGGCGTGGTGAGCGGAAAAGTAATGTCCCAGAACTTCCGCAGGCCCCGCGACCCCACGCTCTCCGCCGCTTCATCCAGCGAAAGGTCGATCTTGCCCAGAGCGTCGACGATGGACAGGGTCATAAGAGGAAAAAGGTGGAGGGTTTCTACCAGCAGGACCCCCTGGATCCCGTACATGAAATTAACCGGTTTGGTAAACCCCAAATAGTCCATAAGAATCACGTTTACCGTCCCGGCTCGGCCCATGATGAACACGAACCCCATGACTCCGACCAAGGGAGGCATGATCATGGGGATGATGGAAAGGTAAGAAAAAAGATTCCTCCCCGGAAATTCATAACGCAGGAGGAGGTAAGCAATGGTGATCCCGATAATCGAAGTGGTGATCACGGTCGCCCCTCCAAGAAGGAGAGAATTTACCAGGGCTTTCAAATAGTAGGAGTCGGTAAAAAACTGATGGAAGTTTAGCAGAGTGAAGGACCCTTCATCGGTCGTAAAGGCATCATAGAAGAGACGTATAAGGGGGTAGATCAGAAAGATACTAAAGAAGGCCCAGATCGATGCATATCCAATCAATCCGCCGATTTTCATCTGGGGGCCGGCACTCGCCTGACCGATGGCCATGGTCGTTCCGTTCTGGGAGCTCACCGCAAAGCCTTATTCTACCGAATCGGAATTCCTAAAGTGATCTTTTGGGGAAAACTGATATACACCTTCTCACCCAGGGAGAAGGGCTGATGGTACCACGGGTTCTGAATATCTACTTTGAAAAGCAGGCCACTTTTGATCTCTACATCATAGCGGATCGTGTTCCCGATGTAGGAAGCGAAATTTACCAGCCCGCTGATCATATTTGAATCCTGGGGGATATCTTCTGACTGGTTGATCGAGGCCGTCTCTGGCCGCACGCTGATTATACATCGATCCTCTGGTTTAAACTGCTCGTCGCCGATGCAAATGAGGGGACCGACCTCAGTCTGAACTTTCATCCAGCTCTCGGCGGCGCGGACCTCCTTAACCTCGCCGGGGATCAAATTGTTAATCCCGATAAAGTCGGCCACGAAGGGATTTTGAGGTTTCGCATAAAGATCCCGAGGAGACCCGATTTGTTGTAATTTACCATGATTGATCACGGCGATCCGGTCGGAAAGGGTAAGGGCTTCCTCCTGGTCATGGGTTACATAAATGGTGGTAATGGCCAATTCTTTCTGAAGCTTGCGAATCTCGGCCCTCACTTGGATGCGAATCTTGGCGTCCAAGTTGCTTAATGGTTCATCCAGCAAGAGTACATCCGGATTTAGGACCAGGGCCCGAGCTAAAGCCACGCGCTGCTGTTGGCCTCCGGATAATTGGCCGGGATAGCGTTTTTCCAGTCCGGTTAGATTGACCAATTTTAGGACCTGCAGGACTTGGGAAGAGATTTCTCCTCTGGGTAACTTCTTGAGTTTGAGGCCGTAGGCAATGTTGTCGAAAATAGTCATATGGGGCCAGAGAGCATAGTTTTGAAAAACCATCCCAATATTCCGCTCGTAAGGGGGGATGGGTGAGACCGCCTTTTGGCCAAAATAGATTTCTCCCATATCGGGTTTGTGAAACCCACCGATTAATCGTAGAAGGGTTGTCTTCCCGCAACCCGATGGGCCCAAGAGGGTGAAGAGTTCACCGTCCTTAATCTCCAGGGAAACATGGCTCACGGCCTCGAGCGTGCCGAATTTTTTCACGACGTCTTGCAGCTGGATGTTCATAATGGTAAATGGGTAGGTTTTTTTAAACTGGATTCAAAAATGGATCCTTCCGGCAGAAAAACTCCTCGAGGGCTAACCCCCCTCAAAGAGTTTTTCTGTAATGAGGTAATGAAAGAAAATTTGAATCTCACTTTTCCTTAACAAGGTCCTTGTGTTTCTCAGCTATTTCCTTCCGGAAATAGGAGTTCACTTCCTCAATCCGTTTCTTAGGACCGGCAATTTTGTCATCGTAAACATTCCCAACTGGAATATCGAAGAAGGACCGCATTCCACCGGTGAATTTCACCGACATTTCTTGTTTGGAGCCGGGAGGGCCCTGGACTTTGTATTTGGAAGTAATGGGGTAAAGGCCCAGCTCAGAGAAAAGTTTCTGGCCTTCTTCGGTAAGTAGGAATTCAATGAAGGCGTGGGCTGCCTTGGGATGGGGTGCGCCTTTCAGCACAGCCATCGGCTCCGGGGTGACATAAGCATTCTTAGGATAAACGAACATAATATCGTATCCCCCCAAAACTTCTGCAAAGGCCATATAGCTGGGTACGGCAACCCCGACAGCAAATTCTCCTTTGGCCACCACGCTGGGAACGTCTCGAGAGCGGGCCGTAAAAATTCCGGTGTTGGCAGCTAATTTTTTTAACCACTCCCACCCTTTCTCCCAGCCGTAACTTTGGAGAATAACTTCATAGGAAGCATGGCTGGAGCTGGAACGGTCGGGCGTGCATTGAGCAATCTGCCCCTTCAGTTTCGGGTTGAGCAGATCATCCCAGTCCCTGATCTCAACCCCCAAGCGTTTTAATAACTTCGGCTGGTAGATCAAGCCATAGGGTTCCAAGGTAGTCCCTACCCAGAATTTTTCCGGGTCTTTCAAGGGTAATCCCACTGGTTTCCCTATGGTGGCCGGGATCTCATCCCACAATTTTTTCGGAATTTTTGTCGGCTCCAGAAGGCCTTCCGCTGCCAAGTTATCGAAAAGGGTTCCTTCCCCTCCCCAGAAGATGTCCGCTTGGGGTCTGCCTTTCCATTCGAGGATTTGCCCGTAAGCCACCGGCGTCCCTTTAGGCATGGCGCTGGTTTTAACGTCAATGTTCCATTTTTTCTTGGCATAGGCAGCGAAGGCTTTTAATGCCGGATCATGGACATCTTTGGACACAGGGGTAATTAAGTATAGTTCATTCTCGATCGCTTGCGCTTCGGCAGGAGAGGAAGGCAAAAATAAAAAAGAAGAAAACAGCAAGAGAAATCCTATAACCCATTTGCGTCTCATAGCCTCAGTCCTCCTTTTACGATAGAATAGTAGATGCCTTTATATGTTGGAAAGTTCTAAATGGAGTAAAAATAGCTTAGGGAGGATCGAATGTCAATAATAATGTCTTTGAACCGCCCCTTAAAAGTAAAGATTTTTATCATTGACAATAAGGGCCTTGCCCACATAAATTGGTAAAGCCCTCGGAGGAAGGCTTTCAGTCGAATAAAAAAGCCAAAACGATATTTTTCCATCTAAAAGCAGAAAGCCGGCACATAATTTCTATAGATGAAAAGGTTTTTCATGGGGGCCCTTAATTTTTCTGGTTACATTTTTGATCTCGACGGCACGATTTATCGAGGAGAAAAGCTCATTCCCGGAGCCCGGGAAACTATCGAAAAATTAAAATCATTGGCCAAAAAAATCGTATATCTTTCCAACAAGCCTTTGCAGACTCGGGAAGATTATGCGGCCAAACTGACCCGCCTGGGTATCCCAACTGAACCTGCAGAAGTGATTAATTCTTCCTTCGTCATGGCCCGCTGGCTCTCCCAGCGGGCACCGGGGGCTACGGTCTTTATCATTGGAGAACCCCCCCTTATCGAAGAGATGACCCGCGGCGGGTTCCACCTTAGCGAGAATCCGGAAGAAGTGCAATATGTTATCGCCTCCTTTGACCGGAGTTTTGATTACCAAAAATTGAACATCGCCCTCCAAGCCATTAAAAAAGGAGCTCATTTCGTGGCCACCAACCCGGACCGCACTTGCCCGGTGGAAGGGGGGGAAATACCGGATTGTGCGGCCATGATCGGGGCCGTAGAAGGGGCAACCGGCAAGAAGGTGGAGGTCATCGTAGGTAAACCGTCGGACATCATGATTCAGGTCGCTGGGGAGGCTATGGACTTGAACTCCCAGGATTGCCTCCTCGTGGGGGACCGGCTGGAAACGGATATGGTCATGGGGAAAAAGGCGGGGATGGCCACGGCTTTGGTGCTCACAGGGGTCACGACCCGGGAAGCCGTATGGCAATCACCCATGCAACCCGACTATATCTGGGAGAGTGTTGCGGAAATAATAAAATAGCAGTCAGCTGTCAGAAAAAAATAGTATGGCTTAATTGCTGTTAGCTGATTGCTGAGGGCTAATTTATTATGAAAACTGAAGTTGTGGTGATCGGTGGTGGAGCTACGGGAGCGGGAGTTCTCCGCGATCTTGCCCTCAGGGGAATCGATGCCGTTCTCCTGGAGAAGGAAGAGCTCACCAGCGGCACCTCGGGAAGAAACCATGGCCTCTTGCACAGCGGGGCCAGGTATGCGGTGAATGATCCCGATTCGGCCCGGGAGTGCCTTGCCGAAAACAAAATATTAAAAAAGATCGCTTCCCCTTGCATCGAACCGACCGGGGGGTTTTTTCTTGCTCTGCCCCAGGACCCTCCGGATTATGCGGATGACCTTCTCAGGGCTTGTGCCAGCCTTGACCTCCCGGCAGCAGAAGTTTCCCCAGCGGAAGTTTTGCAGAAGGAGCCTGCTCTTTCTCCCAAGATAAATAGAGCTATTTATGTACCCGATGCTTCCATAGACCCCTTCCGTTTGATCCGTGCCAATGTGGAGGAGGCCGAACGACTGGGAGCACAATTCTTTCCTCATCGCCGGGTTGTAGCCATCTTCACCGCGGATGGAACCATTCATGGCTTGCAGGCCATTGACGCCAAGACAGGAGAAGAGTTTCGCATTACCTGCCGCTTTATCATCAATGCCGCGGGGGTTTGGGCCGGAAGAGTTGCCCGGATGGCCGGAGCTCCGCTGGATATCCTTTTCTCCAAAGGAAGCCTGGTGGTGTTGAATCGGCGCCTGGTAAATTCCGTAATCAACCGCTGCCGCCCTCCCTCCAACGGCGATATCCTCGTCCCCCATGGACCGGCCCTGATCATCGGGACAACTTCGCAGACTGTTACCGAAATCGAAGATCCATCCCCGGAGGAAGAGGAAGTGGACCTTCTTCTCTCTGAAGGGGAGACCATTCTTCCGGAGGTCAGTTCTACCAGGGCCATCCGGGCCTACGCTGGCGTCAGGCCGCTAATGGGAGCCCGGGAGGCAGGCGAAGATAGTCGGAAGATCAGTCGTGATTTCCTTCTGCTGGACCACGGAGAAGCTGACCAGATCAAGGGGCTGTTCTCGATCGTCGGGGGCAAGCTGACCACCTACCGCCTGATGGCTGAACGGACTGTGGATGTAATCGTCAAAGCAATGGGAAGGAAAACTTCTTGCACCACCGCGGAAAAACCCCTGCCTTTTCCGGAGGAATATACCTTCCATGATTTAGGGTCAAAACTCCGGAAGATTGGACTTCCACAATCTTTCCAGGAAACTGGGGAGATTCTTTGCGAGTGCGAACTCGTATCCAGAGGAGAAATTGTCCAGGAGATCCGGAATCAACCTTATCCCAGTTTGAAAGAAATCCAGGAAAGAACAAGGGCCGGTATGGGTCCCTGTCAGGGTGGATTTTGCTCTCCCCGTTTGACTGCGCTATTATCAGAAGGAGGAAAAATCCCTCCGGGAACGTCCCTCCCCATCTTAAAACGCTTCCTGGAAGAACGTTGGAAAGGAACCCGACCTGTGATGTGGGGACCTCAGCTTAGAGAAGAACAGTTAATCCAGGCTTTGTATACCGAGCTCTTTAACCTGGACCATTTTTAATTATGTTTTACGATGTTATTGTCATTGGTGCTGGGCTGGCAGGGCTCATGGCTGCAGAGGCTGCCCAAAGCCAGGGAGCCCGTGTTTTGGTTTTAGCTCGAGGCATGGGCTCATTACCCTTGACCACTGGATGTATCGACGGCCTGGGATATTTCCCGAGGACCACAAATATTCCTCTTTCCTCTCCTCTAAGTGCTTTACCCCAACTGAAGGAGGACCAACCTTATCATCCCTATGCCATTGTAGGCCAGGAAAAGATCATGCTCGCGATGGCCCATTTCCAGGAACTTGGTCAGGTTATCGGGTTGCCCTATTCTGGAACTTTTGCTTCCACCCTGCTGATTCCCACCCCGCTGGGCACGTACCATCCGACCTGTTTGGTTCCGGAAACGATGAACCAAGGAAACCTTTCTATTCCTGGCCCTGTTCTCCTGCTCGGTTTTAGGGGCCTTAAAGACTTCTCTCCATTTTTAGCCGCTGAAAATCTAAATATTTTGCATTCTCAGGGGAAAATCGCCTCCTCTTTTAGGGCTGAGGTCCTGGAAAAGTTGGATCTGGGTGGAAAAGCGATGAACGGACTTAACCTGGCCAGGGCTTTTGACGGCGAAGATTTCCGCAATGCGTTCATAAAAATTGTCCGACCCCTTCTAAAATCAGGTGATAGGCTGGCCCTCCCGGCTGTCTTGGGTTTTCATTCTCCGGGTCAGGTTCTGGCGGACTTGAAAAAAAAGCTTCAGGCCAACGTCTTTGAAATTCCCATGCCCCCTCCTTCAGTTCCCGGCATCCGCCTTTTCCGTAAGCTGCAAATATACCTTCAAGAAAAAGGCGTGCGCATTATTTTGGGGTTTTCAACGTTAGACCCCCGCAAAGAGTCCAAACGCCTTCTCGGCTTTGCCCTCGGCTTTTCCAAGAAAAGCCCGATTTACAAGGCTTCGGCCATTGTTCTGGCTACCGGAAAATTTGTCGGGGGGGGGCTTGATTCGGACCGGGGAAGAATTTTTGAGACGCTTCTCGATCTTCCTATAAAATATCCGAAGAACCGCAGGGAATGGTTCAAGCCCCGCCTCCTGGCTGCTGAAGGCCAACCTTTCAACTGTTTCGGGGTGGAAGTGAATGAAAACCTTCAGCCCGTGGATCCAGAAGGCCGGGTCATCTATTCCAACCTCTTTGCGGCAGGAGCGATCATCGCCCATGGAGATTCCATGTCAGAAAAATCTGGAGGTGGCATAGCCATCTCTACGGGATACCTGGCAGGGCAACTAGCTGCTGGATTTGCCGGCAAAAATAAATTCACCACAAAGAACACAGAGATGGGATTAAAACCGAAAGATGAAAATGCTAAATAACTATCAAAAAAATGAATTTTTGGATCTTTCCTTTGTGCCCTCGGTGATCTCTGTGGCAAAACATTTCGTTCTATGAAATCCGACATTGATCAGTGTATCAAATGCTCCATCTGCAACGCCTATTGTCCAGTGTTGAAGGCCACAGGCCTTTTTCCAGGCCCTAAACTCGCCGGTCCCGATGCTGAACGTTTCCGCCTTGAGGGAAAAAACATTCCTGCGGAATGGCTCGAATTCTGCGATTACTGCAAAATTTGCGAACGGGTCTGCCCCCATAATGTACCCATTCCAGAGCTGCATGTTCGTTCCCGCCTAACCTTAGGTAAAACCCAGAAGCCTTCTTTCAGGGACTGGCTCCTTGGCCATGCTTATCTCCTGGAAAAGTTAGGAAGCTGGGGGGCACCCCTTTCTAATTGGATCAATGGGTGGGCTTTTTTTCGCTGGCTTTTGGACCGCGGCCTGGGAATTGATCGCCGGGCAAAAATGCCATCCTTCCATCACCAGACCTTTGCCCAATGGTTCCATTCAAGGAAGCTGGTAAAAGGGAAGCCCCTTGCTTATTTCTACGGCTGCTATACCAATTATATTGAACCTTCCCTGGGGCGGAGCGTAGTAGAAATTCTGGAAAAGAACGGGTTCCAAGTCTTCCTGCCTCAGCAAGAATGTTGTGGGCTTCCCTTGATCAGTAATGGGTTTTTTACTTTGGCCGCCAGAATGGGGGAGAAAAATCTAAAGGCTTTGCAGAAAACGGTCGAAGATGGGGTAGAGATTGTCTTTTCTTCGCCAAGTTGCGGCATGACTTTAAGCCAGGAATATAAAGACATCCTGCACCTCCCAGGGGCATCCGCCGTGGCTGAAAATCTTTATGAAATATCCCAATTCTTGCTCCAATTGCATGAAGATGGCCAACTGAAGACAGACTTTCGGGAAATAAAGGAGACCTATTATTACCATGTCCCCTGTCATCTTCGCGCCTTACAAGTAGGTCTGCCGGCCTTAGAACTGCTCTCCCTCATTCCCGGTCTGAAAGTCATGGAACTCCCTGAAGGGTGTTGTGGTTTGGCGGGAACGTACGGGTTGAAGCGGGAAAAATACGCGGTGGCCCGGGAAGTGGGGGAGGAAATTTTCCAGGTGATCCGCCAATGGAATGTCCAAAAGGTTATTTCAGATTGTGAAGCGTGCCGCATGCAGATTGGGAGTCAAACCGGCGTGCAAACCTTTCATCCTGCGCAGATCCTCCGCCAGGCTTACGGAGAGTAAAATTTTGGAAGCCCACGCTCTGATCATCGTTTTTGGGTTGATTGCCATTATTCTTCTCTTCGAATTCAGCAACGGGCTGAACGACTCGGCCACTCTGGTGGTCACCTCGGTCATCACTGGGGCCATGGAGCCTCGCAAAGTTCTCTTGATCATAGCTTTCTTCGAATTAATCGGGGCATTGTTTTTGGGAACGGCCGTTGCCCACACTTTAGGCAAGGGGATCGTAAGTCCCCAAGACATTTCCCTGGCCGCCATATTCTCCGCTATTATTGGGGCCATTCTATGGAACTTGGGAAATTGGTTTTTGGGAATGCCTTCTAGTTCCTCTCATGCCCTGATTGGCGGACTTATAGGGGCCGTGGCGATGGGCTCCGGTCTTCATATGATCCATTGGGGTAAGGTTTTGGAGGTTTTGGGAATCCTCATCCTCACCCCCGTTTTGGGATTAATTGCCGGTCATTACGTGACCAAAAAAATTCTCGATCTTTTCGAAAATTTCAAACCCACCAAAGCCAACTACCTCCTTAAAAGATTGCAAATTCTGACCTCGATCACCTTAGGCTTGAGTCACGGATCCAACGACGCCCAAAAGGGCATGGGGATTATTAGTCTTGCTCTCATTATCTTCCACAAAATTTCCCCGGAGACGATCAGTAAAATATACCAGCCATTGCCAGGGTATGCTTTCTATGTACCTTTATGGGTCATCCTGGCTTGCTCCCTGGCCCTTGCCTTAGGGGTGAGCTCGGGAGGCTGGCGGATCATGAAAACTCTGGGAACGAAGCTTTATAAGGTGAGGCCTATCCATGGATTCAGTGCCCAAGCTTGTTCTTCGGTAATCATTTACCTCTCCTCTATCTTTGGTTTTCCGGTGAGCACCACCCAGATTGTCTCTTCCTCAATCCTGGGAGCAGGGTCTGCTCAAGGTCTCGGGTCCGTACGTTGGGGGGTTGGCCGACAAATCTTTTTCACCTGGATCATAACCATACCTGGGGCAGCTATCCTATCAGCTTTGATTCTTATCTTTATTAGAAGATGGATATAAAATATTCTGGACAGGTTACGCATCTCAGCCTACAATATCATTCAGGAAATAATCCAAGAAAAGGAATCTGAAATGCCGTGGTTTCGGAAAAAGAAATGTGACTTTTGTGTGCTACTCCACGCTCAAGCCGATAAGGTCCTGGAAGGGCTCGATGCTCTTTACGTTTGGGCTGAAGGAGCTGATGGGGAAAAAAGGGGGAAAGTGAAGGAAATTGAGCAGGAGGCCGATGAACTGCGGCGTATCCTCATTGAGGAACTCAACCAAACCTTCGTTACCCCCTTTGATCGGGAAGATATCTTTTCCCTTTCCCGGGCCATTGATGACGTTATGGATTATGCCGATCGAACCGTGGACGAAATGGAAATTTACGAGGTGAACCCGAATCCTTTCATCGTTGAGATGATTGACATTCTCCGCAAAGCCGCTCGGGAGCTGAAGGATGCCATCCGCTTAATCCAGAAATACCCCAATATTGCTTTAGAGCATGCCACCAAGGCGAAAGCCTACGAGAATGAAATGGAGAAAGCCTATCATCGGGCCCTGGCCAACCTTTTCAAGGGCACCGACACGGTTTACATGCTCAAGATGCGCGAAATCTACCGCCATCTTTCCAATGCCGCCGATCGGGGTGACGAAGCGGCCAACCTGATTGGCGACATCGTCGTCAAAATGACTTGAAGTCTTTGCTCCCTGTAAAAACACCTTGCTTCCCGCGTCGTCTATCTTCCCAAGCTGCGGCAAGGAATCTATTTCCTTATCCAATGGCGAATTTTAACTGGGATAAACAAAACTGAAAATGGGGAATATTTACCCCAACTTGACATTGAGCCTTAAAATGCTAATATTCATTCAAGAGGAGATCGCTAAGGATTTATGGTTAAAAGAGACTATTACGAAATCCTGGGAGTGCCGCGGAATGCCCAGGAGGCCGAGATTAAAAAAGCCTATCGCCAGATAGCCCTTCAGTATCATCCCGATCGAAACCCAGGAAGTAAGGAGGCCGAGGAAAAGTTCAAAGAAGCTTCAGAGGCCTATGAGGTTCTTCATGACCCAGAGAAAAGAGACCTCTACGATCGTTATGGCCACGAAGGTGTCCGGCGGATGGGATTTTCCGGGTTTACCGGTTTTGAAGACATCTTCACCAGTTTCAGCGATATTTTCGAGGATTTTTTCGGCTTTGGTACAGGGCATCGCCGATCCGCCGGCCCCCGGAAAGGGCCGGACTTTCGTTACGATTTAACGATTTCCTTTATGGATGCAGCCCTGGGTAAAGAGACGGAAATTCAAATCGAACGCCCCGAATCTTGTAATACCTGCAAAGGAACGGGTATCCAGCCGGGAACCAAGAAAGAGACTTGCGCGGCTTGTCATGGAAGTGGACAAATTACCCATTCCCAAGGTTTTTTTACCCTTCGCACCACTTGCTCACGCTGCCGCGGTCAGGGATTTTTCATTCCCCACCCGTGTTCAGAGTGCCGGGGTACCGGCAAGGTCAAAAAATCTAAAAAAATACCCATCAAAATCCCTGCTGGAGTAGATACGGGGAGTCGCTTTAAGGTTTCCGGAGAAGGGGGGGAAGGCGAACGGACGGGGGACCTCTACGTAGTGTTACATGTAGAACCCCACTCTTTCTTTGAACGCCATGGCGACGATATTCTCTGCCAGATTCCAATTTCTTTCACCCAGGCCGCCCTGGGGGCAGAAATTGAGGTTCCCTCTCTGAATGGGTCTAAGAAGCTTTCCATCCCCCCCGGCTCCCAGAGTGGCCAGGTATTCACTTTGCGAGGCCAGGGAATTGCTCGCCTGGATAGTTTCGGAAGAGGTGACCAGCATATCCAGATCTTGGTCAAGGTCCCTACCAAATTGAACAAGCGCCAGAAAGAGCTGCTGAAAGAGTTTGCCTCCATGGAAGGGAAAGGAGATTGATTCCAACTAAATTTCTTATTTTTGCCCTGCGCTATGCCTTTTGCGCTCTGCACCTTTATCCTTGCAGAAAATCCGGCCTGGTGAATTCCGGATCGGGATAAGTGTAAAAACCTTTGCCGGTCTTGACACCGAGCTCTTTGCGGTCGATCATGTCCTTAAGAGCCTGGGGAGGATGGTCTTTGGGGTCTTTTGATTCGTTGTAGTAAGACATTTCGATATCGTAGACCACGTCCAGCCCCACCATATCCATTATGCCGAAAGGCCCCCGGTTCATCCCGGTAAAGACCATCCACGCCCGATCGATGTCCCGGAAGTCGACGAATCCTCCGGCCCACATGTAAAGGGTCTGCCGTTTAATTGCCCGCCAGACGCTATTAAAACAAAATCCGAAGATTTCCTTCTTGACCGTCAGGGGGATGCACCCAACGGAACGAATAAATTTTTGACCCGTTTCAATTGCATCTGCAGTTGTCTTCGTGCCGCCCATAATATCGACCATATTCATACCGGTGGCCGGTGCATAGAAATGAATATTGAGGCATTTCTCCGGCCTCTGGGTTGCATTTTCGATCCTGGAAATGGGAATGGAAGAACTATTCGTGGCCAGAATTGCCTCGGGGGGAGCCAGAGAATCGATCTGAGCAAATATTTTTCGTTTTAACTCCAGGTTTTCTGGAATGGCCTCGATCACCAGATCTGCTCCCTTCAAAGCTTCCCCCATATCTTTGGCCAGCTTGACCTTTTGAGCTGCCTTTTCCCACTCCTCCACAGGCATGGTAGGGCTCTTTCCTAAAAACTTCATCATGCCCCGGATTTTCTGGATGGTCTGCTGAAAAATCTCCGGGTCCTGATCGTAGCCCTTGACATCATATCCATAATGAGCGGCCTGAATGGCAATTTGGGTTCCCAAAGTTCCCAGCCCGACTACACCAACTTTTTTGATCTGCGTCATGAGATTTTTAATCCTCCTTTATTTTTAGTCTAATTTCTCCCCTCAAACGTAAACCTACTGGCAAAAATAGCATTGCGCTGCCTCAAGCAAGCTCTTTTCCACCGACCATCCAGAAAAAACCCGAGGGAATCGAATTTAGGTCTCCTCATCTCCGGAAAGGTAGGTAGAAATTAGCGGCCTATGGATGACCCTGCGACCATCTGGGGATGGCAAGGGCTGATCGAGGACGATTCTCAAGAACGACCGAAGGACCATATAAGTTGCCCCCCAGAGAATTTCCTCTTCTCCCCCCGCATCATCCACCAAACAGGGAAACTCCCAAGGATTGGGAATCCCATGGGTGATGAGTTCTTGGGGCACTTCCAGGGAGTAAAAAGCATAGCTCTCCGGCAGGAAAAAAGTGCGCAAAGGGATAGTAATGATCTTGTCCACTTCGGGGCTTAGTTTATGTTGCCAAGCGCGCTTCACTCTTCCCACTACGGGAAAAATGATCCACCGCCGGGATTGGAGACGGTAGGACTGCAAGGGTCCCAGAAACTCTACGTTGAACGGACTTAAGTGGATCTCCTCCCAACTCTCCCGCAGGGCATTGCCCAGGAAAAAAAGTATTTTTTTATAGACTGATTTTCCTCTTTGCTTGGCTCGTTCGCATGCCAATCCTCTGGCCCACGGGAGAAGCCCAACCTGGAGGATCTCTTGGGATATCCTGTCTAAAACCGGATGAATCCCCCCACCCGGCGCGCAGAGGTCTCCGGCTTGCTGAACCCTCTTGGACCGTTTATTCAGGAGAACCACATATTGACCTGAACGATCCCTGTCTCGCTTCTTTTCCTCAGAAAAATAAAGCGGCAGGAGAACTCCCGCGCCTTCCCAGGGTGTAAGGGAACTCCTCTGTTTTCTGATAAATTCAAGCTGCTCCAAGTAGTCCAGCGGTGCCTGGGCCAAGGCTTCCATTACGTGTTTGGGAAATCTTTCTGGATCGTACAAGACAGACAAGTCCATGGAAAATAGCATAACGAAAAGGGGGAGGAAAGGCAAGAGAATGCAGAATGAAGAATTCAGGATACGGGAGTCAGGAGCCAGAAGTTTTTTTTCATAATTCTGAATTCTGGATTCTGACTTCTATCTTCTTTTTCATCCGTAGCAGAGCTCAAAGGCGTTGCGAATAACTTCAATCCGCGGGGAGGGAGGAATGAGTTCTATGGCTACTACGTCAAACCTGGCAGGAACGTGATGAAGATTCTTTTGATTCAGATAGGTCAGGGCTACTTTGGAAAGCTGGCGCTGTTTCCTTTCATTCACCGCGGCCGCCGGTCCGCCGAAATCTTTTGTGGCCCGGGTTTTTACCTCGATGAAGACCAGGGTATTTTTGTCCCGGGCGATGATGTCGATCTCTCCCAGGCGGCATTTAAAATTCCGCTCAAGGATCCTGTATTTCAAAGCCTTGAGCTGGGCCAGGGCCAGTTCTTCACCCTTTTTGCCGAGGGAGAGGCGCTCTTGGGTCATAGGAGTGAAAGCTGATAGATCGGCTTGAAGGATTGCCGGTGGAGAGGGCAGCAACCATATTGGCGGATGGCTTGGAGGTGCTCCCTCGTTCCATAACCCTTATGGCGAGCAAAATTATACTGCGGGTATTCATCATGGTAGGCTAACATCAAGCGGTCACGGGTAACCTTGGCCACAATCGACGCTGCCGCGATGGATTGACATCGTTGGTCCCCCTTAGGAATCGCCCGTTGGGCCAGAGGAAGGGTTAAGGAATGGATGCCATCGATCAAAAGAAAATCTGGAGAGAGAGGAAGGTTTTGAACCGCTTGCTCCATGGCTTTTAAGGAAGCCCGCAGGATGTTCAGGCAGTCGATCTCTCGGGCGTCAACGACCCCGATGCCTACTGCGGCTGCCTGCTGCAGGATGAGCGAAAAAATTTTTTCTCGCTGTTCAGGGGAAAGCTTTTTAGAATCATCGATGCCCGCCATTTTTTTCGTCGGGGCAAGAACCACTGCCGCCGCCACCACCGGGCCAGCCAAGGGTCCCCTTCCGGCCTCATCCAACCCGGCAATGACCCGAAAACCTTGGGCTTGGATCTCTTCCTCAAAAGCCTCCACTCCACCCTCCACTTAATGGACTCTCCGTTCTTTGATCCTGGCGGCTTTTCCTTTGAGTTGTCTCAGATAATAGAGCTTGGCGCGGCGAACCTTCCCCCTTTGCACCACCTCGATACGATCGATGGCCGGTGAATGAGTCGGGAAAATCCGTTCCACTCCGATGCCGTAAGAAACTTTACGCACCGTAAAGCTGGACCGGTTGGCTCCCAGCCGCTTGCGGATGACCGTACCTTCAAATATCTGAATCCGTTCTTTTTCGCCCTCTTTGATCTTGACGTGTACTTTCACCGTATCCCCGGGGCGAAAATCGGGGAGGTCCGTACGCATTTGCTCTTTTTCGATTTGTTCCAACCCTCTCATGACAACCTCCAAAAGTCTCGGTCTTTGCCTAGACGGCCGGAGCAAAATCCGGCCCATCGAGAATGGGTCTCGGGTGGGCCGAGAATCAACCTTGACCTACGATCTGCTCCTGGCCTTTTAATTCCCTTAAAAACGCTTGGTCTTCTTCGGAAAGGCTGGCCAGCTCCAAAAGGTCGGGCCGCCGCAGAAAAGTCCTGCGCAAAGATTCTCTCCGCCGCCAGCGCTCGATCTGGGCATGATGGCCCGAAATCAATACTTCAGGTACAGCCATCCCCCGGTAGACCTGCGGCCGGGTGTACTGGGGATACTCCAAGAGGCCGTGGGAAAAAGAATCTTCCTCAACGGATTGTTCACACCCCAAAAAACCCGGAAGATGCCGGCTGACTACATCGATGACCACCAATGCCGGAATCTCCCCACCGGTGAGAATGTAATCCCCGATGGAAATTTCCCGGTCAACCGCGGTCATGCGCACCCGCTCATCCAGCCCCTCATACCGCCCGCAAATCAGAATCCAATGTTTATGGTCACTCATCTCCCTGGCCAATTTTTGGTCCAACCGTTCCCCCTGGGGAGTAAGCAGGACTGATTGGGCTTCCGGCTCTTTCGTTTTTATCTCTTCCACTGCCCGAATGATTGGTTCGGGTTTCATCACCATTCCCGCCCCGCCTCCGTAAGGGTAATCATCCGTCATCCGGTGTTTGTCCTGGGTGAAGTCGCGTAAATTTTTCACCCGAATCTGAATTAAACCTTTATCCAGGGCTTTTTTCAGCAGGCTCTCGGCCAGGGGAGAAGTAAAAATCCCCGGGAAAATGGTCAGGACATCAAAGATCATCTTCGGGCAGCAATCCTTCCAGAGGCCGGATCACCATGGTCTTGCCCTCAAGGTCCACATGGACCACGACTTCATCCGTGGCTGGGATCAAGCATTCCTGATGATTCTTGCGGACGACAAATACATCATTGCTCCCCGTGGGCATGATTTCTTCCAACGTTCCTAAAAAAGTTCCTTCTTCGGTCTTCACTTGCAGGCCACGAAGTTGATACCAGTAAAACTCATCCGCGGGGAGGGCGGGTAAATTTTCTGGCGCCACGTAGACGGAACATCCCACCAATTCTTCTGCTTCTTCGATCCGTTGCACTTCCCGGAAAGCAAGGATCGTCATTTGCCGGTGGGGCCTGGAAGACTCAACCGTCAAAGATTGCTTCCTTCCTCTATTGTTTTTCAAATAGACGATGGTACCTACCGGGAAGGCCGCAGCTCCTTCTCCGGAAGCAGCAACTTTCACCTGACCTTTGATCCCCTGCGTCTTGACAACTTGTCCGACCAAAACCAGGGGTTCTTCCGTAGCTGAGGTCACTCGATAATCTCCAAAACAGATCTTTTACGGACTTTGGTCGAGGCCGCGCTTAAAATCGTCCTCATGGCTCGAGCAGTCCGTCCTTGTTTTCCGATCACTTTCCCAAGATCATCTTTAGCGACTTTAAGCTCGATCACCGAGGTTTGCTCTCCTTCTATCTCCGAGACTTCTACCGCCTCCGGGTGATCAACCAGGGCTTTCGCGATGTATGCGATCAGATCTTTCATCTCCATAGAACTTCGCCCCCTTTCCCCATGAATAAAACCCCTCCGTTAGCCTTTCGCAGGTTTTGTGCCACCGAAGATCAACCTTACCGGGGTGATTGCCCAAAGATTATTTATGCCGGTGATTCCGCGCGCGGTTCGCTTGTTTCGTTGGCCGCTGGAGATGTTCCATCTGCACGGGTGGCTAGACCGGCCTTCTTCAAGAGGCTCTTTACCGTATTGGTGGGATGAGCGCCTCGTTTCAACCAAGAATCAATCCTTTCCCGGTTTAGGTTGATGGCGGGAGGATTGGGATTCGGGTCGTACGTTCCCACCACCTCGATGAACCTCCCGTCTCGCGGAAAACGCGAATCAGCCACCACCAGCCGGTAAAAAGGCTTTTTCTTAGCCCCCATGCGCGTCAATCGAATCGTTACTGCCATGTTATTCTTTTGCCACCTCCTTCTAGACTTTACTCCTTATGTTCGAAAACCGAATTTTCAGCTCTACGGCCTCTACCTTCTCGATAGCGAACTCAAGCCACCTTTGACTAAGAGAACAGCCCCCTGGGAATTCCTTTCATCCCACCTCGTTTGAATTGCCGGATCATCTTTTTCGCCTGCAGGTACTGCTTGAGCAATTGATTCACATCTTGAACCGTAGTCCCACTACCCTTAGCGATGCGCAAGCGCCGACTGCCGTTTAGAATTTCTGGCGACCGGCGTTCCTCTTTGGTCATGGAGTTAATGATGGCCTCCACCCTGACCAGATCTTTTTCGCTTCCCTGCAGGTCTTGGGGAAGCTTGAGTCGACCCACCCCAGGAATCATGGACAAGATCTGTTCAAAGGAGCCCATCTTTTTGATTTGTTGCAACTGCTCCAGGAAATCTTCCAGGGTGAAAGTATCTTTGAGAAGCTTTTTCTCTAATTCCTGGGCTTTTTTGGTGTCAATGGCCTCTTGGGCTTTCTCGATCAGGGAAAGAACATCCCCCATGCCCAGAATGCGCGAGGCCATACGGTCAGGGTGAAAAATCTCTAAAGCATCCAGCTTTTCCCCCACGCCGATAAACTTAATGGGTTTGCCGGTAACAGCCTTAATCGATAAAGCTGCACCCCCTCGGGCATCTCCATCGAGTTTCGTTAAGATCACTCCATTTATATCTAAGGCTTCGTTAAATTTTTGAGCCACATTGACCGCATCCTGGCCGGTCATGGCATCGGCTACCAGTAAAATTTCCCGGGGGGTGAGTTCCCTTCTGATTTCCTTTAATTCTTCCATCAAGGCTTCATCGATGTGCAAGCGCCCCGCTGTATCAATTAGTAACACATCGCCGTTTTCAGCATCCGCCCAACGAAAAGCTTTTTGACAGATCATGAGCGGAGCCTCTTGAGGATTCGGCTGGAAGACCGGAATGCCCATTTGCTCGCCCAATTTTCTTAACTGTTCAATAGCCGCCGGTCGACGTACATCCGCCGGAACCAGGTGGGGTCGACGCCCTTTGTCCTTCAGGAACTTTCCTAACTTGGCCACGGTAGTCGTCTTACCCGAGCCCTGCAGGCCTACCAACATGATGGGAATGGGGGTCTTGTAGGATAGATTGAGTCCGCTGCTTACTCCCCCCATAAGGGAAATGAGTTCTTCATGGACGATTTTTATCATCTGCTGAGCTGGCGTGAGGCTTTCTAAAACCTCCTGGCCCACCGCACGAGTGCGGATCCGTTCCATGAATTCCTTGACCACCTTGAAATTCACATCCGCTTCCAAGAGGGCAAGGCGTACTTCTTTTAAGGCTTCGGTGATGTTCTGCTCGTTGAGTTTTCCATGGCCCCGGAGCCTTTTAAAGACCGAATTTAGCTTATTTGTCAGGGAATCGAACATGTATTTTTTCTTCTATGTCTAAAAGAAACTTAATGAATTAGAATAATAGATAAATTTTTTATAGTCAAGGTGAAAAATAATCTGTGTGGATGTTCTATGATTATGTCAGTGGTTAATTGTTCAGTGATAATGTCACCTCTGGAAGAGGAGGTGACCTGGAACAAGAAAGCTCAATAACTAAAAAGAACCAAGAAAAAGTAATTTTACCTTGGATCAAAAAACATTGACCTGCAGCCTCCAGGGCAACGTTTTATGGATATTTTTTTCTAAACAAAAAAGGTTTAAGGTATTTTCTAAATCTTGCCGAAAAGATAATTAAACAAGGGAACGCAACAATTCCGCTGGATGATTCCAATGACCAAGGAAAGAAAAAAACAAACCCACTTCAGAGATAAAGGAATTTTTTCAGTGCTTCCGCAAGATATGGAAAAAATCTATTCCGTCCTGAAAATAACCCCGGATGTAAGGGTAGATCGGGTGGCTGCCCTGAAAAAGTTAATTGAAGCCGGGAAGTATCATGTCCCCAGTGATGTCCTGGCTGAAAAAATGATCAAAGAATCCCTCTTGGAACTGAAAAAATAGTCAACCCCTATTCTATATCTTATCCTTTATATTATCCTTCGCTATTTTTAAATTGCCCCACCCGAAAATTTTCTTACCTGAACCCTAACCAAAAATATTTGAAATTTTGGTTTCAACTTCGAAATCCGAATATCGATCCGCCACGGCGGACTAAACAAATTCAAAATTCAAATATCAAAATTCCAAACTTTTTTGTTTAGATAATTCGAATTTTGAATCCGCCTTAGGCGGACTTGTTTCGAATTTCGTGCTTCGAATTTAGAATTTAGGCATCCCTTTTAGATAAATGTTAGAGATAAATTCTCAGACTTTAATGTAAGAATCTAAAATAGGCGATTTATCGTTGCATCCCTTTCCCCTAGTATGGTATAGAAAACTGGATAAATAAAACAATCCACCTCGCTGAAGAATCGATTCCCCTTGAGGGGTAAAAAACGTCCCTCATTCAAGGGAGGAAGTGCCTCGGTGAGGCCAGATAATCTATTGCCATCAAAAAAAAGTTCCATTCATCTTGAGCCAGAAAAACTCCTATCCGCTTTCATAGATAGGTATCGATATTCCACCCTGGGGACCTTCGTGAAAGGGATCATCCATAACCTAAACGGATCGATCCAGATTTTATCCATGCAAATGGAACTGCTTCAAAGGATGCTAATCAAGGAAGGGAAAAGGATCCCACCGGGTATACAAGATCAGGTGGAACAATGCCTGGAGCAAATCGATAATTTTAAAACGATGGTAGAGGGATTGATTCAAAAAGGGGTCCATGAAGATCAGGATACCCCCCAAATGATTCAACTCAATGACTTATTAGAGGAAGAACTCTCCCTTCTAAAGCATAATTTATTTTTTAAACACCAGGTTCGGTCACAAAAACTATTCTCCGACCCTTTACCCCCCCTCAAGGGATATCATGTGGATTTCAGTCAAGGATTCTTTAACCTAATCCAGAATGCCATTGAGGCCATGGAAAACTCCAGCCGCAAAGAGCTCACCCTGATTACCGAAAAAAAAGATGACCAGATAAAAGTGGTGATCAAAGATACGGGATGTGGATTTTCCGCAGATATGAAACCCAACCTATTTAAACCCTTTTTTACCAATAAAGGAGGAAAACACCAAGGTTTGGGATTATTTATATCCAGAGAGATACTGCGTCCCTATGGCGCATCCTTCGTTTATTCCTCTCAACAGGGTGAAACCATTTTTGAAGTCAGTTTCCCGCTAACACCATCGCGCGGCAAATCCTAAGAAATAGAAATGGGTGACCCCAAATTCACCCGCCGTTAATCTTCCCTCTCCTCCTTGTCTTCTGGCAAAAACTTTTCGATAAAGTGGGTACTGAATATACCCTGCCTAAAAAAGGGATCATCCATGACCTTGAGATAAAGCGGGATGGTCGTTTTAATGGGTTTTATCGTAAACTCCTCGAGGGCTCTTTTCATGATTTTGATGGCCCCTTCCCTGGTAAGATCATAGGAGATGAGCTTGCAGATTAAGGAATCGTAATACATGGGCAATTCGTAACCTTGGTAAAGATGGGTATCTACCCTGACCCCAAATCCCCCTGGAGGTTGATATTCTTTTATGATTCCAGGAGATGGTAAAAAGTTTTTGTCTGGATCTTCCGCATTGATCCGGCATTCGAGAGCCCACCCTCTCGGTTTTAAATCCTCATAGCAATACCCCAGGCTTTCGCCGGATGATAGCCTGATCTGCTCTTTGATCAGGTCAACTCCGGTCACCAATTCTGTGACCGGGTGCTCGACCTGGATTCGGGCATTGATTTCCATAAAATAAAAACGGCCATCCTGATCCATGAGAAATTCCACAGTGCCCGCGTTAAAATATTTGACCGCTCTGGCGGCCGCAATGGCCATCTCCCCCATCGTCTGGCGCAACGGCGGGGTGAGTCTCGGGGATGGGGATTCCTCGATAAGTTTCTGATAGCGCCTCTGGATGGTACATTCCCGTTCACCAAGATGGATTATGTTTCCCCGCCGATCTGCCAGCACCTGAAATTCAACGTGTCTTGGTTCTGTGATACATTTTTCAATATATACTTCGTCATTTCCAAAGGCGGCTCGGGCTTCCATCTTGGCCACGGAAAACTCTCCGCGCAGGATTTCTTCATTGGCACAAATCCTTATTCCCCGGCCGCCGCCTCCCCCGGATGCTTTGATCATTACTGGGTAGCCAATCTCCTG
>Ga0256868_10000465_pt1 | contig 23763 bp, 24 predicted proteins | sample RVTome_13_FD_187341 | JGI IMG/M metagenome (GOLD analysis project Ga0256868, IMG submission 187341) | Soil microbial communities from uranium-contaminated site in the Upper Colorado River Basin, Wyoming, United States - RVT92D227 HiSeq ...
GAGCTCATGACGCACCCACCCCTCCGCCATCTGCGAGCGGCATGAGTTTCCCGTGCACACGATCAGGACCCGCTTCTTGGCCATCGTTTCCATTGTCGCCCCCCACGCCGCACCCCTTGACAACACCCGACAATGATACGATATTTCGCAATGTGACGAAATGAGTACGCCGACCCTCGCCCCCCTGGTTGACACCTACAAGGCCCTGGCCCACCCGGCCCGGCTCCGCATCCTCGCGATGCTGCGGGGCGGCGAGCTGTGCGTCTGCCAGGTCACCGCCGTCCTCGGCCTCGCGGCCTCGACGGTCTCCGCCCACCTCGCCGAGTTACGGCGCGCGGGCCTCGTTGACGAGCAGAAGGAGGGGCGGTGGGTGCGCTACCGCCTCCGCGAGGGCGCCGGTGATCTGGGCCCCCTGTGGACGAGGCTCGACGCGGACCCGCAGGCACGCGCGGATGCGGCGCTGCTCGCCCGGCTGCGCCGGGTGCCCCTGCAGACACTGTGCAGGGTCGACCTCGACCTGTCCCGGCTCGGGATCCGCCCACCGCGGCGGGCACGGAACGGGCAGGAGGGTGCATGAGCGAGACCACCAAGACGATGAACGTTTTCGAGCGCTACCTCTCGCTCTGGGTCGCGCTGTGCATGGTGGTGGGCGTCCTGCTCGGCAAGGCACTGCCTGGCCTGACGGGCGCACTGCGCGGGATGGAGTTCGGCTCGGGCTCGCACATCAACATCCCGATCGCGGTGCTGATCTGGCTGATGATCTACCCGATGATGCTCAAGATCGACTTCGCGTCAATCGCGCGCGTCGGCCAGCGGCCTCGCGGCCTCGTCGTCACCCTGGTCGTCAACTGGCTCGTCAAACCGTTCTCGATGGCGTTCTTCGGCTGGCTGTTCTTCAGTCACCTGTTTCTGCCGCTGATCGGCCGGGAGTTGGCGAGCCAGTACATCGCCGGTGTGATCATCCTCGCCGCGGCCCCCTGCACCGCGATGGTCTTCGTCTGGTCGTACCTCTCGGACGGCGACCCCGCGTACACGCTCGTGCAGGTCTCCGTCAACGATCTGATCATGCTGGTGGCGTTCGCCCCGATCGTCAAGCTACTCGTGTCCGGGGCCACCGATCTCGAGGTGCCATTCAAGATTCTGCTGTACTCGGTGATGATCTTCGTGGTGATCCCGCTCGGAGCCGGCTCGCTGAGTCGTCACCTGCTCATCAGGCGCAAGGGGCACGAGTGGTTCAATCGACGGTTCCTGGCGTTCTTCCACCCGGTGACGGTGCTCGCGTTGCTTGCGACCCTCGTGCTGATCTTTGCATTCCAGGCGGAGAACATCACGACTCGCTGGTTCCACGTGCTCCTGATTGCGATCCCGATCCTGATCCAGGTCTACTTCAACGCGTCGCTGACCTACGGCTTGATGAAACTCTTCAAGGTTGAATACGCGGTGGCCGCCCCGGGCGCGCTGATCGGCGCGTCGAACTTCTTCGAGCTGGCGGTCGCGACCGCGATTGCGCTTTACGGCGCCGGCTCCGGCGCGGCTCTGGCGACTGTCGTCGGTGTGCTCGTCGAGGTCCCGGTGATGCTTTCCGTGTGCCGGGTGTGCCTGGCCACCAAGAACTGGTTTTCGCCCCCTGCGACCGCATAGGAAAGGGATGACTCTGAGCGCCTTGCCCACCGCATTACACGCCGACGCACGCGTGGGTAAGGTTGTCTTTCGCCTTTAGAGGGAGCAGACATGAAGCGAAAAACGACGATCCTCGTTGCAATGGGCGCGCTGGTCTTTGCGGGCAGCGCCTTGCTCTCGGCATCCCCGGTCGAAAAACCAGCGATCCTCCCGCTTTCTCCTGATTTACTCAAGGCAGCGATCGGCGGCGGTACTTGGCTCATCGTCGAGTTCGGGGGTGAGCACTGCATCCCGTGCATGCAGATGCAGCCGGTTCTTCAGGACCTGCAGGTGGCGCTCGGGAAAAAGGCTCGCCTGCACAACTTCTGGATTCAACAGCACCCCGACGTGGCCAGAGCGCACCGCATCATGGTGATGCCCACCCAGGTCATCTTCAACCCGAAAGGCGAAGAGGTGTTCCGTCACATGGGGTACTTCCCGCCTGAGGAGTTCCACGCCACACTCCAAAAACTCGGCCTCTTCTGATGGAGTCACTTCTCCAGTCGCTCGCGCAAAGCGCCGCCGCAGCTCCACCGCTGGTGATGCTGTTGCTTGTGTTCCTTGGTGGTGTCATCTCATCGGCGAGCCCCTGCGTGTTGGCGGCGGTGCCGCTCGTGATCGCGACGGTGGGTGGCGGCGCGACGACGCGAGGTCGGGCTCTCACCCTCTCCCTTGCCTTCGTCGCTGGCCTGGCACTGTGCTTCACGGCACTGGGGGCGGTCGCCGCGCTGACGGGCACGTTGATCGGAGACGTGAGCTGGCTGTGGAAGGCACTCCTTGCGGTCGTCCTGATCGCGATGGGTTTACACCTTTCCGGCCTCGTGCAACTCCCGCTCCCCCAGCTCGACGGGAGGCGCTTCCGCGGCGCGGGGCTCGCGGGAGTGTTTGGCCTGGGTGCCCTCACTGGCACGCTTTCGTCTCCGTGCGCCACGCCCATCCTGGTCGTAGTTCTGTCGCTCGTGGCCTTCGAGCGCAAGGTGCTGTGGGGAACGACGCTGCTCGCCGCCTACTCCCTGGGACACGTCGTGCTGCTCCTTGCGGCGGGCACCGCCTCGGGCTTCGCCGCTGCGTACCTGGGCAGCCGTGCGGCGGTGTGGGCCAACCGGGTGCATCAGGTGTTTGGTGTGATCCTGGCGGCCGTGGGCGCGGCCATTCTTGTCTGGCTCGTGCGCCTCGCCCTGGCCTGAAGACACGAGCTCTGAAAGGAGAGCATGCGCATGAGTGACACCCCGAAAACCATCGAAATCCTCGGACCCGGATGCTCGCGCTGCAAGGAGACGTTCCGTGTCGTGCAGCACGTCGTCGAGAGCGCCGGGCTTTCCTGCCAGGTGATCAAGAACGAGTCGATCAATCGCATGGTCGAGTTGGGGCTGATGGCCTCGCCCGGCGTCGCCTTCGACGGCAGGGTAGTGATCTCCGGCCACATCCCCAAGACCGAGGAGGTCAAACAGCTGCTCGGGATCGCATGAGCGAACGTGCTGTAGACGGGCGCCCCGACCCCAGCCGATTCGGAGAAACCGTGAGAGAACGCACCAAACTGCTGATCTTGGTCGGCGTCTTCCTAGCCGCCTACTTCTTGCCGATCCAGCACCCCCGCGTGCAGGGGGCGTTCCTGGAGGGGTTGTACCTCCTCAAGGACTACGCCCGGCAGCACGTGCTGCTCTGCCTGGTGCCGGCGTTCTTCGTCGCCGGCGCGATCAGCCACTTCGTCCGTCAGGGCGCGGTGATGCGTTACCTGGGCGCCTCCGCACCGCGCCCGGTGGCGTACGGTGTCTCCTCGGTGTCCGGGGCGGTGCTCGCGGTGTGCTCGTGCACGGTGCTGCCGCTTTTCGCCGGCATCTACAAGCGTGGCGCGGGGCTCGGGCCGGCGATCGCCTTTCTCTACTCCGGACCGGCGATCAACGTGCTGGCCATGATCCTGACCGCCCGGGTCCTCGGCCTGCGGATCGGCATCGCGCGGGCCGTCGGTGCCGTGGCGTTTGCCGCCATCATCGGGCTCATCATGGCTGCGCTGTTCCGCAAGGAGGACGAAGCGCGCCTGGCCAACGGTCCCGACCCGTTCGCCCTGGCCGCCGAAGGCGAGACCCCGCGCCGGACCGGCTGGCAGGACGCAACCTTCCTGGCGACGATGATCGCGATCCTGGTCTTCGCCAACTGGGGCGCGCCGAACCGCGCCGTCGGGGTGTTCGCCGCGATCTACCAGGTGCACTGGTACCTGACCGTGGCGCTCCTCGTGGCCCTCGGCTGGATGATCGTCCGCTGGTTCGACCGCGAGGAGCTGTCGGGCTGGATGCAGGCCACGTGGAACTTCGCCAAGCAGATCACACCCCTCCTGCTCGGCGGCATTCTGGTGTCGGGCTGGCTGATGGGCCGTCCCGGTCTCGACGCCGGCCTGATCCCGTCGTCGTGGGTCGCCTCCTCGGTGGGCGGCAACTCGCTGCTCGCCAACTTCGCCTCCAGCGTGGTCGGCGCGTTCATGTACTTCGCGACGCTCACCGAGGTACCGATCCTGCAGACCCTGCTCGGCTCCGGCATGGGCCAGGGGCCGGCTCTCGCGCTGCTCCTCGCTGGCCCGGCGCTGTCACTACCTAGCATGCTGGTGATCAACTCCTACCTCGGGCCGAGGAAGACCGTCACCTACATCGCCCTCGTCATCGTGATGGCGACCGTGACGGGCCTGGGCTTCGGCGCCCTGGCAGGCTAGCGGAGGGGAATAAGACTGGGTAGTAACCCCGCGGTGCCCACGCACCGCAACGTCTTGTGGAGGCGCCACGCCCTCTTGCACCCCCCGGCCTCGAGCCTTTACAGTTGGCATCAACATACCAGTCGCACGGCGACGAGGGGGGTCTTATGACGCGGCAATTGATTGCATGTGCAGTGCTCGCTCTGGCGGCGGTTCCCGCGGCGGCGATGGAGCTCGTCGGGGTCACGCTGCCGGACACGACGACCGTCAACGGCAGCAGTTTGAAGCTCAACGGCATGGGGGTGCGCACCAAGACGATGCTCAGGGTCAAGGTGTACGCTGCCGGTCTCTACCTCGCGACCCCCAGCCGCGATGCGGCCGGAATCATCGCCGCCGACGAGCCCAAGCAGGTCGTGATGCACTTCCTCTACAAGAAGGTCGAGAAGGACAAGCTCACCGAGGCGTGGCGGGAGGGGTTCGCGAACAACTCCGCGGCCGCGTTGCCGGTCCTCAAGGCGCGTCTCGACGAGTTCTGCGCCCTGTGGCCCGACATGGCGAGCGGCGAGCGGGCGGTGATCACGTACACCCCCGGCACCGGCACGAGACTGGAGCTAAACGGCAAGGAGGTCGGCGTGATCCCGGGTAAGGACTTCGCCGACGCGTTGTTCGCCGTCTGGCTCGGGTCCAAGCCCGCGGACACCGGTCTGAAGGAAGGCATCCTCGGCAAGTAGGGACCCGCTCGGCGGCCGAGGCGCTCGCCGGCCCGCGAGGCTCACGCCTTCTTCTTGAACTGCTCCTTCGGAGCCTTGCACTTTGGGCAGGCGGCGGGACGACACCGGCCCTCCACGACCGTCTTGCACTTTGCGCACACCCATTTCGGCATCGTTGTTCCCTCCCTGATGACCGTCGCAGCCGGCCTTCAAGGGAGGATATGCGGCGCACGGGTACACTGCAACCGTGGCGTGGGCGCTTGGCACCCTCGGTGCATTGATCCTGTACCAGCTCTTCGTGCTTGTGCTGACCACCGTGTTGTGGCGCAATCCCAGGGTTCCTTCAAGGCGGACGCCAGAGAGCCTGGGCGTCCCGTTCTCGGAGCTGCGCTTCCCCACCGCCAACGGGCGGACGCTGCACGGGTGGTGGATCCCCTGCGATGAGACGCGGCGGCCAGTAGTGATCTTGGTCCACGGGTGGGGGCGCAACGCCGAGCGGATGCTGCCGTACATCGCCATCCTCCGCCCGATGGGGTACCACCTCCTGGCGTTCGACGCCCGTCACCACGGCGCCTCGGATCGGGACGGTCACGCTTCGATGAAAAAGTTCTCCGAGGACATCCGAGCGGCACTCGACGTGCTCGCGGTTCGGCCCGAGGTGGACGTCGAGCGCGTCGGCGTTCTCGGCCTTTCCGTTGGCGGTGGCGCCGCCATCCACGCCGCGGCCCACGATGCGCGGCTGCGCGCTGTTGTGACCGTGGGCGCCTTCGCCCACCCGGGCGAGGCCATGCTCGAGATGGGCTTCGGCAGGATCTGGCTGGCGCCGGCCATGCCCTTGGCATTCCGATTCATGGAGTGGCGAGTCGGTGCGAGGTTCGACGACCTCGCCCCCGAGCGGCAGATCGCCCGCCTGTCGGGGCGGGTGCTGCTCATCCACGGCGAGCGGGACACCGTGGTGCCGGCGAGCAACGCCCACCGTCTGGCCCGCGCGGCGCCGGGCCACACCGACCTCTGGCTGCTGCCGGGCCGGGGACACTCCGACGTGCACCTCGAGCCCACCTTGCCGGCACGCCTGGAGAATTTCCTCGCGTCCTCGCTGGCGTAACAGGAACCGTCCCTGCGGCCGCGGAGCCGCGAGGGCTGATGTTCACCAGGACGAGGAGCTACGAGCAGCCCTGGACGGTTCCGCAGTTGCCGCACTTGTAGCAGGAACCGCTGCGCACCATCATCATGCCGCAGGTCGGGCACGGCGGCGCGTCCGCCTGGTTGACGAACAGCTGAGCCCCTTCCGAGAGCTCGAGCCCTGGCAGCGAGGGCTGCCGGGGCGCTGGCTGCGCCGGCGTCCTGCTCTCGTCGCTGGGTAGCGGCTGAACGCCGACTGCCGCCTGCTCCTCCGGAGGGAGGAACTTCGCAGCCAGCCAGCGGAAGATGTAGTCGATGATCGACTTCGCATAGGGAATCTGGGGGTTGTTCGTCCACCCGGCCGGCTCGAAGCGCACGTGCGAGAACTTGTTGACCAGGAACTCCAGCGGCACGCCGTACTGCAACGTCAGCGAGATTGCCGTGGCAAAGGCGTCCATCACGCCCGACAGCGTCGAGCCTTCCTTGGCCATCGTGATGAACAGCTCGCCCGGCTTCCCGTCCTCGTAGAGCCCGACGGTGACGTACCCCTCTTGCCCCTCGACCGAGAACTTGTGGGTCATCGCCACCCGTTCGTCGGGAAGCTTGCGCCGCACCGGCTGGAACGCCGCCACCCCGGTCTCGCCCGCGGCGGCAAGCGGCTGCGAGCCCTTGCAGTTGTCCCTGTAGACCGCCACTGCCTTGAGGCCTAGCTTCCACGCCTCGATGTAGAGCTTCTCGATCTCCTCCGGGGTCGTGTCCTCCGGGACGTTGACGGTCTTGGAGATCGCCCCGGAGAGGAACGGCTGCACGGTGCCCATCATCCGGAGATGCCCGAGCGCGGAGATGAAGCGGGTGCCCGAGATCGCCTTGAAGGCGCAGTCGAAAACCGGGAGGTGTTCGTCCTTGAGCCCCGGGGCGCCCTCGATCGTGCCGGTGGACTCCAGATACTTAAGGATTACGGTGCGGCTCTCCTCGTCGTAGCCAAGCTTGGCAAGGGCCCGCGGCACCGTCTGGTTGACGATCTTCAGCGTCCCGCCGCCGACCAGGCGCTTGACCTTCACGAGCGCGAGGTCCGGCTCGATGCCGGTCGTGTCGCAGTCCATCATGAAACCGATAGTTCCCGTCGGTGCCAGCACCGTGACCTGCGAATTGCGGTAGCCGAACTGCCTGCCGTGGTCGAGCGCCGTGTCCCACGAGTCGGTGGCCGCGCGTCGCAGCTCAAGCGGCACGCCGCGCGTTGGAACGCGGTGCGCCGCGTCGCGGTGCATCGCGATCACCTCGAGCATCGGCTCACGGTTGACCGCGTACCCGGGGAATGGCCCGAGTGCCTCGGCGATGCGCGCCGACTGAAGGTAGGCTTCCCCGCACATCAGCGAGGTGATGGCGGCCGTGTACGCCCGCCCCTCCGGCGAGTCGTAGGGGATGCCCTCGGCCATGAGAAGTGCGCCCAAGTTTGCATAGCCGAGCCCGAGCGGACGGTAGTCGTGCGAGTTCGCCGCAATCCTAGGCGTTGGGTAGCTGCTGAAGTCGACCAGAATCTCCTGCGCCAGGATCGTGACGTCGACCGCGTGCCGCAGGGCCTCGGCGAGGAAGTTCCCCTTCTCGTCCACGAACCGCATGAGGTTCAACGACGCCAGGTTGCACGCGGAGTCGTCGAGGAACATGTACTCCGAGCAGGGGTTTGAGGCGTTGATTCGACCGCTGTTCTTGCAGGTGTGCCAGCGGTTGACGGTGGTGTCGTACTGCAGCCCCGGGTCGCCGCAAATCCATGCCGCCTCGGCAATCATGCGCATCAGCTCGCGCGCCCGGTATCGCCCCATCACGTCTCCCGTGGTGACCGCACGGGTTTCCCACCACCCGTCATCCTCCAGAGCACGCATGAACTCGTCGGTTACCCGCACCGAGTGGTTCGCGTTCTGGTACTGGATCGAGTCGTAGGCGCCGCCTTCCTGGTCGAAGCTGGCCGGGTAGCCCGCCGAGATCAGGGCGTGTGCCTTCTTCTCCTCCTGCGCCTTACACCGGATGAACTGGGCAACGTCCGGGTGGTCGATGTTCAGAATCACCATTTTCGCGGCGCGCCGGGTCTTGCCACCGGATTTGATCACACCGGCAAACGAGTCGAACCCCCGCATGAAGGAAACCGGCCCGGAGGCTGTGCCTCCGCCCGCGAGCGCTTCGCGCGAGGACCGCAGGACGGAGAGGTTGGAGCCGGTCCCAGAGCCGTACTTGAACAACATCCCCTCGGTCTTCGCGAGGTCGAGGATCGAGTCCATCGAGTCCCGCACCGAGTTGATGAAGCAGGCGGAGCACTGGGGGCGGGCCTCGATCCCGACGTTGAACCAGACCGGTGAATTGAAGGAGACCGCCTGGTGCAGAATCAGGTGGCAAAGCTCGTGCTCGAACGCACGCTCCGAGTCGGCGTCGGCGAAGTACCCTCCGGCACGCCCCCACTCCACGATGGTTCCAACCACGCGGGAGATCAGCTGCCGTACCGATCCCTCTCGTTCCGGGGTGCCGAGGCCCCCGTGAAAGTACTTTTGCACGACGATGTTGGTTGCAGTCTGGGACCAGAACTCGGGAACCTCGACGTCGGTTTGCTCGAAGACCACCGCGCCGTCGCTGCCGGTGATGCGGGCGGTACGCAACTCCCACCGCACTAGGTCGAAGGGGTGGTGCTCCCCGTCAGTGAACACCCGCCGCACCGACACTCCCTGCGCGTTGGGGCGGCGAGCGGCGGCAACGGCCAACGTTGACGGTTCCGCAGACATCCCAGCTCCCCCTTCCCGAGTCCCTCAAGAGCTCAAGTGGTACTTGAACTTTTCGAATCGAATCTAGAGCGCACCACCCCGCTTGTCAAGGGGCGAACCGCAATATATGGGGTTCCCCTTGGATGCGAGCCCCAACATCTTGTACCAAGAAGCTTTTCCCAAATTATGGCATGAATCTTGCTGCACTGCGAACCGTTCTCAACACTATCGAGGCGATCGCTCGTACGCCCAAGCCCACGAGCGGGGGGACGGGAGTCTACCTCAACCGAACGCCGTCTGCGACCGCCCGTCAAGAACCCCAGGCGGGCCGTTGAGCGGATGTGGGACCCCCCGCAATCAAGCGAGCGGGGATTCACTCCCCGTGAGCGTGGGGGGTTCGGGGGGTCCCGAGGCGACGGTGGTCAGGTGGAGTGTCGCCGAACCCCCCGCAATGTGATGTAGAGACAGCCAGGGCGCGGTCGCCCGCGCCCCGAGACGAACCGAGAGAGTCAGCGTCTACTTCGAAACCTTCTCCTTGAGCGTCTTGCCAACCTTGAAGGTGGGGTACTTGCGCGCAGGGATCGTGATCGCCTTACCGGTGGCGGGGTTGCGGCCCTGTCTGGCCGACCGCTTCCGCGACCCAAAGGTGCCGAAGCCCGGGATGCTGACCCTGTGCCCGGCGTCCAGCTCGACCGCGACGATGCCCTTCTTGGCGTTGAAGACGGCGTCCACCGCCTGGGAAGCCTTGGCCTGGGTGAGGCCCGTCTTCTTCGCGAGCTTGGTGATCAACTCGGTCTTGTTCATCTCTCCTCCTCCGCTGCCCGGTCTACTTTGCGACCTTCTCCTTGAGCGTCTTGCCAGCCTTGAAAGTTGCGTACTTACGCGCCGAGATTGTGATCGCCTTACCGGTGGCCGGGTTGCGGCCCTGCCTGGCCGACCGCTTCCGTGTCCCGAAGGTGCCGAACCCGGGGATGGTGACCTTGCGCCCGGCGTCCAGCTCCACCGCGACGATGCCCTTGTGTGCGTTGAAGATCGCGTCCACGACGTCCGCCGCCTTCGCGTGGGTGAGGCCGACCTTCTTCGCGAGTTTCACCGCCAGCTCTGACTTGTTCATTCCCCGTCCTCCTTTATGGGTCGGTTCGTACTGTATTATTCGGACCATGATTCGAGTTTGTCAAGGGCCCCACACGCTTTTTGCCGTCGCCCTCGCCGCTTGGCTCGGCGGGACCGCTGCAGGAGCGGCTACGCCGGCAGCAGAGCCTGCTCCCACGGGCATTCCCATCCACCTGGCCGCCTGGACTCCTCGCCCGTTTGCAGAGGTGGTTCTGGACGCCCCGGAGCTCGCCGCGAGTTTCCTGCTGTCGCCGGGGTGGTGGTCGACCGCCGGCAAGCCCACCTCCCTGCCCGACGCAGTCGCGCTCTCGAAGGCTCTCGCGGGTCAGCTCCACGCGCTGGTCGACAGCGGCGCCCTGCCGGCGGCGGAGGTGGTGATTGCCGCCACCGAGAGCGCGAACCTGGCGGCGGTGGCCCACGGAGACACGGTGCTGGTTCTGGTCCCCAAGACCGAGGGGGCCAGCGACGTGGAGATCGCCCGGAGCGCGGCGCCAGCGCTGCTTCTCGCGTCCGCAACGCCGCCGGCGCCGGACCCGCGCTGCGGCGAGCCGCTGCTCTTGATCGGGCACGCCGTCGCCGTGGCCGGCTCGTTGACGCTCGCCGCTCTCCCCCCCGAACTGCGTCCGGTGCGGGACTGGCTCGAGGTGAAGGACGCCGCGCCGGCCCTCGAGAGACTGGTCGGCGAGGCACTCGATCCCGACGCGCGCTGGCCGAGCCGCCGTGCGAGGTTGCTGCGCATGGCGCAGGTGGGCGGGTCAAGCCCGCCGCTGGCAGCGGCCGCGGCGCTGGTCGTGGAGGCGTTTGGGGATGCGCCCATGGCCCGGCGCAAACCCTTCGATCTCCTCGCCGCTTGGCAAAAGGGCAGCGGCAAAGGGTTCCCGCCGATGCCGAGGACGCTGCGAAACGCCCTCGCCAAACCGCTCGAGGCCGGCATGCCCAAACCGACCGCGAAGCCCGACCTCGACGAGGTCACCTGGGGTGCGCTCACCCGCCGTCTTGGGGCCGAGCCCGTTCCTCTCGCGGAGGTCCCAGACGCCGCGCCTTTGCCCCTCAAGTTGCTCGCCGCCGCTCAACTCCGCGCCCGGGGCGGGACGGGGCTATGCGAATGGCTGACCGCGAACGCGCTCCCTCCGGTGCGCACCGGCTGCCGCAGCGAGGGGGAGGAAGGCGGGCTGGTGTTCGCGCGACCAAGCGCCGGCGGCTTCGAGGTTCTCTGGCGCTCTCTCACCGCGGAGGACGCCCTCCTCCTGAACTGGCCGCGTTGGGTGCTGTTTCCGCGGGTCATTCCGGCGCTCGCTGAGCTGTGGTTCATCGACGGGAAGGGCGTCTGGCGGGTGGCCCTCGACGCCCACGAGGCTCCTCAGTTGGCGGCCGGTGGCTCCTTCCGCCATCTCGCTGTATCTCCCGACGGGAACAGTCTCGCCGCCGCACGCTGGCCCTCCGGTCAGGTGGTGGTGATCCGATCGTCGGGGACGCGCGAACTGCGCCTCAATGGGGTCGGCGGCCTCGCCTTCCTCGACTCCGACGTGCTGCTGGCGAGCGACGGCACCCAACTGTCCCTGGCCTCGATCGACGGTGAGGTGCGCCCGAGCGTCTCGCCCTCCCCGTGCTGTCACTCGTTGGTGGTCACGCCTGGAGGTATCGCTGCGGGCGTGGCGGCGCCCTGCGAGCCGGGTGTGGTTCGGATCGTGCTCGCTGACCGCAGTTCCTCCTCGCTCCTTAGGCTCCCGGACGGACCACTGGGCCTGGTTGGGCTGCCAGCGGGCGGCCTGGTGCTGGGCACCGCGGATGGGTTGTGGTCGTGGCGCGGCGAAGGCGCACCGGAACGCATCGGAGCCGGGCTGACGCCGGGCCCAGGCTAGGTGGCCCCGGCCTCTACCAACTCCTCGTGGAGCTTGAGGTAGGAGGTGTACCTCCGCACGGAAAGGGTGCCCGATTCGACCGCGGCGCGCACCGTGCAGTCGACCTCGTTCGCGTGGGTGCAGTCGGCGAACGAGCACCCCGAAGCGGCGCGCTGGATGTCCGGGAAGCAGCCCTGGAGCCGAGAGGGCTCGAGGTCCCACAGGCCGAACTCACGCAACCCCGGTGTGTCCACGACGAACCCGGAACCCGGTAGCGGCAGGAGCTGCGCGGTCGTCGTGGTGTGGCGGCCCTTGCCAGTCGCTTCCGAGATCGAGCCCTCGCGGAGTCGATACCCCGGGTGGATGGCGTTCAGGAGCGCTGACTTTCCAACGCCCGAGGGTCCGCAGAACAGGGTCGTCCGGCCAGTCACCTTGCGCGTCAGGCAGCCCACCCCGCGTGCGGTGCGCGCCGACGCGAGGAGGATGTCGTACCCGGCATCCTGGTAGTCGCCGATCCAGGTGTCGACCCCCGCCGTTCCCTGGTCGACTTTGTTGAAGCAGATCACCGGCTGGATCCCCGCGTGGTGGCAGGCAACCAGGAGGCGGTCGAGCAGGCGGGGGTTGGGCTCCGGCGAATTCGCCGCCATCACCACGACGGCTTGATCGACGTTGGCCGCGATCACGCGCTGGCGCCGCTCGCCCGGTGACCGCCTGGTGAGCGTGGTGCGCCGCGCCCCGACCTCGGCCACCACCGCGTCGGGAACCTTACCGTCGAGCACGACCTGGTCGCCGACCACCAGGCGGCGATCCTCGATCTCCTCGTGCCAGCGGAGCCTGCGACGGAAGGGCACGATCAACGTCTGCTCCCCCACCTGCACCCGCACCAGAGGGCCATACACCGCGGTCACCACGCCGGCCGCGCGCTCCGTCACGTCGGGAAGTATAGCCCAGGCGCTTACGACGGGAGGGGGAACGGCAATTGGTACGCAAACGGTCCGCGCTGGATGACGAGCAGCAGAGAGGATCGCGTGTGCTCGCGCGCCACGATCCGATTGACCTCCCCGATGCTGCCCAGGCGCTTGCCGTTCAACTGCAAAACCACGTCGCCCGCGGTGAGACCCGCCTCGTCGGCGGGGCTGCCCTGCACCACCCGGTTGACGAGAAGGCGCTTGCCCCGCACCACGAGCTTGATCCCCACGTACCGCAGCAGTACCTGCTCCCCGATGTCCTCCGGGGGCCGGGTGGCCCGCACGTTGACCTCCCGGTTCTTGCCACTCTCTGCCACCAGGAGCGTGACGCGGTCCCCGGGTGCGAGTTGCGCGAGGAGCGTGGAGTAGTCGTCGCGACTCGCGAGGGCCTTGCCGCCGGCAGCCAGCAGCACCGCACCGCGACTCAGGCCAGCGGCCGCCGCCGGCGAGCCCGGGAGGACCTCCACGACCTCTACGCCTCCTCCCCTGCCGTACCGCCCCTCGCCCCGGCTCCGCACGAAAACTCCCAGCCAGGCGGCCTGCACCTGCCCGTAGCGCAGCAGGTCGTTCACGACCCTCCGTACTCGTTTGGCCGGGATCGCGAAGCCGATCCCCTGAGCGTCCCCGATGATGGCGGTGTTGATCCCGATCAGGCGCCCGTCGAGGTCCACCAACCCTCCGCCCGAGTTGCCGGGGTTGATCGACGCGTCGGTCTGCAGGAAGTCGGTGTATACCCTGCGGGTGCTGGGCGACGTGACGGTGCGGTCGCGTGCGGACAGCACCCCGACCGTGACTGTGCTCTCGAGCCCCAGCGGATTCCCGATCGCGATCACGGTTTCCCCGATCATCGAGTCGTCCTGCTCGGCCAGCGGGAGGTGCGGTCTGCCACGGGCCGACGCGCGCAGGAGTGCCAGGTCGGCGTCCGCGTCGGACCCGATGACCTCGGCCTCGTCCTCCTTGCCGTCGGCGTAGCGCACCTTGATCTCGGCCGCGCCCTCAATCACGTGCTCGTTGGTGACGATCAGCCCGTCCGGTGAGATCAGCACACCGCTGCCCAGCGACTGCGACATCACCCGCTCGCCGGGCGGAGCGAAATCTGGGAAGAGATCGTCGAAGATCGAACGCCGGCGCACCGTCACCACCTGCCTGGCGGTCAGGTTGACCACCGCGGGCCGCACCCGCTCCACGACCCGAACCACCGAGGTACGGCGAAGGCTTTGGGCCCCGGCAGGGGTCACCGCAAGCAGCACAACCAGAAAAAGGTGGCGGTACCTCACACGTCCCCCCCGGACCGCGTCGGCGGGCCGCGTATAGCCTACAACGTCGCGCCGTCGTGCCGGACCTTGATGCGGACTCCTCCCGGGGATCCTTGGATTGTGAAGGTGCAAGGCCTAGAATTGCGAGTGCGGCTCGGCCGGCGCCGGTGTTTGAGACGAAGCTCAAGACCGGCCGCCGTTGGTGCCGACACGGGGGGTGCGCGGGTGGACGTTCCGGTTCGCGAAGTGGTGCGCCCGGGAAGCCTCGCAGAAGCGCTGCTGGCGCTGACCGAGCGTCCCGACGCCCTCGTCATTGCGGGCGGTACCGACCTTCTCGTGCAGCTACGCGACGGGCGCAAGCGCGCCGCGACCCTCGTGGACTTGGACCGGCTCGACCTCGCCGGCGTTCGCGAGACCAACGGAGGGATCGAGATCGGCGCCGCAACGCCGATGGATCGCATCGCCGCCGACCCCCGCATCCGCCGGCTTCACCCGGCCCTTGCCGAGGCGGCGGCGCAGATCGGAGCCTGGCCGATCCAGTGCCGTGCCACGCTCGGCGGGAATCTCGCCAACGCCTCCCCCGCCGCCGACACCGCGCCGGCCCTCCTCGTGGCGGATGCGTCGCTCACCCTGGTTTCGCATGGGGGGACCAGGAAGGTGCCGGTGGAGGAGTTCTTCCGTGCGCCCGGGCGCAGTGCCCTCGCCCCTGCCGAACTCATCCTCTCGGTCCTGCTTCCCACCCCAAGCGAGGAGCGGGGCCTCCGGGCGTTCGAGAGTTTCGTTAAGGTCGGCTCCCGCCGGGAGCAGATCATCTCGATGGTCAGTCTTGCCGGGCGTGCGCTGGTAGCCGGCGACGGGACATTCTCCGAAGTCCGCCTGGCGTTCGGCTCGGTGGCACCCACGCCAGTGCGCGCGCGCCGAACCGAGCACCTCATCACCGGACGGCGCCCCGACGCGGAGCTCCGCCGTGAGGCAACCCGGGTCCTGCAGGACGACATTTCCCCGATCGACGACGTGCGCGCGCCGGCAGGCTACCGCCGCATCGCCTGCGCGGTCCTGCTCGCCCGCTTCCTGGAGGAGGCCGCCCATGGCTGAGCGCGTGACCGTCACCCTGACGCTCAACGGCGAGCGGCGCACCTTCGAGGTGCCGCCTGGGCGGCGCCTCCTCGACCTGCTGCGCGACGACGCCGGCCTGACCGGGAGCAAGGAGGGGTGCGGCGCGGGCGAGTGCGGGGCCTGCACGGTCCTCCTGGATGGTGTACCGGTGACGTCCTGCCTGGTGCTGGCGGCCTCGGCCGACGGCCACGAGGTGGTGACCGTCGAGGGGTTGCTGCAGGCCGGCCGCCTGCACCCGTTCCAGGACTCGTTGGTGACACGCGGCGGCGTGCAGTGCGGCTTCTGCACGCCAGGTATCGCGGTGACGGGTGCGGCGATCCTCGCGCGTGGTGAGGCCGATCCGTCCGAGCAGGCACGCCTGCTCTCGGGCAACCTCTGCCGCTGCACCGGCTACACCAAGGTCATCGAGGCCTTGCAGGACTCATTTGCGAAAGGCGGCCATGCCAAGTCGTGAGCGCACTCGCGCGGCGGGTATCGCTTCGGATCCCGGACCACGGTCTACGGACCACGGTCCGCTGGGCGGACGTCACGAGCGCCCCGACGCCCGCGCAAAGGTTGCCGGCAGCACCCGCTTCGTGGCGGACCTCGCGCTGCCGGGGATGCTGCACGCGGCCCTGGCCGTCTCACCGGTTCCCTCGGCACGGCTTGCCGGGCTCGAGCTCGCCGCCGCCCGTGCCGTCGACGGCGTCGAGGCGGTCGTCACCGCCGCGGACATCCCCGGGAAGAACCAGGTGGGCGTGGTCTTCCCGGACCAGCCGCTGCTCGTCGAGGACCGAGTGCGCATGGTGGGCGACCGGCTGGCCCTAGTGGCGGCACGCACGCCCGAGGCGGCCTGGGAGGCGGCGCGACTCGTGCGCCCGCTCCTGGAGGAGCTGTCGGCCGTCCACGACCCGGTGGCCGCCTTGCGGCCGGGCGCTCCTCCCTTGCACGAGGGCGGCAACCTCATCCGCACCTTCAAGGTAGTGCGTGGCGACGTCGCCCGCGAGCGCGCTCGCGCCGACGTGGTGGTCGAGGCGGAATACCAGATCGGCGGCCAGGAGCACGCCTACCTCGAGCCCCAGGCGTGTCTCGCCATCCCCGAGGCGCGGGAGCGCATCACGATCATCACGTCGTGTCAGTGCCCGTTCTACGTCCAGAAGGCGGTGGCGCGCGTGCTCGGCCTCCCACTCGCCGCTGTGCGCGTCGAGCAGGCCCCCACTGGTGGCGGGTTTGGCGGCAAGGAGGACTACCCCTCCGAGCCGGCCGCGTGCGTAGCGGTGCTGGCGTTTGCCACTGGCAAACCGGTGAGACTGGTCCTGCCTCGCGAGCTCGACATGCAGGCGTCGACGAAGCGCCACACGGTGGTGGTCCGTCACCGTTGGGGTGCGGACCGCGACGGACAGCTGTGCTTCGCCGAGGTCGAGACCGTGATGGACGCCGGTGCCTACATCGGTCTTTCCACGGTGGTGGCCGAGCGCGCCAATGCTTCATCCATCGGCCCTTACAGGGTGCCGGCGGTGCGGGTTGCGACGCACGTCGCCTACACCAACAACCTGTTCGGCGGCGCGTTCCGCGGCTTCGGGGCACCTCAGGTCACCTGGGCCGCCGAGGCCACGATGGACAAGCTCGCCCGCCGACTCAGGATGGATCCGTTGGAGCTTCGCCGCCGCAACGTCCTCGACGACCGCCGCCGTACCACCAGCACCGGACAACGGCTCCCCGGACCGGTGCTGGCCAGCGAGTGCCTGGATCGGGCCGCCGCCCTCGCCGGGTGGGACGAGTTCCGCGCGCGGTCACAGGCCAATTCGGGTCCGGTGCGCGAAGGCATGGGTATCGGCCTGGTGCTCTACGGCTGCAACCTCCACCACGGCGGGCAGCGCCTCGACCGGTCGTCGGCCGTCGTGATCCTGCAGCCCGACGGCTCGGTGGTCGTGCGGGTCGGCCTCACAGAGATGGGCCAGGGAAACCTGGCGGCCGCCCAAACGATCGCCGCTCAGGCGCTCGGGGTGGACCCGGCGGTTGTCCAGGTGTGGCAGCCCGACACCACCACGGTGGGTGACTCCGGACCGACCGTCGCCTCCCGCGGTGCCCACATGTCCGGGCTCGCGATCCTCGACGCCATCAGACGCCTGCGCACCAGGCTCGACCCGGTGGCGGCCGAGTTGCTCGGCTGTCGTGCGGATGAGGTTGAGCTCGCAAGTAGTCTGGCATCGGTGCGCGGGAGCCCGGAACGCACGGTGCCGGTGGCGCAGGTGGCATCCGAAATGGCGGCCCGCCGTATCGAGGCGATCGCTACCGGCTGGCACCGCACGAGGCCCCGGCGCTTCGACCCCGAGACCGGAATCGGGGCACCCTACGAGTTCTACGCCATTGCCTGCCAGATCGCACGGGTGAAGGTGGACTCGGAGCTGGGGCTGATCCGCGTGGAGGAGGTGTCGGCCGCCCACGACGTGGGGCGGGTGATCCACCGCGATGCGATGGAGGGCCAGATTCAGGGCGGCATCGTGCAGGGGATGGGTTGGGCGATCAGCGAGGAGCTTAAACTCGACCACGGGAGACTCGCGAACCCGAGTTTCACCGACTACACCATCCCCACCGCCGCCGATGCCCCGAAGGTGAGGATCACGGTGGTGGAAAGCGAGGGCGCAAGTGGCCCGTTCGGCGCAAAAGGAGTCGGCGAGCCCTCGTTGATCCCCACCGCCGCCGCGGTGCGCAACGCCGTCTGTGACGCACTCGGGGTGGAGATCGACCGGCTCCCCCTCACGCCCCCGACCGTGGTAGCGGCCCTCGGCGACCGCCACCCCTTTGCGTGGCTGCTCTCCGAGAGACGGGTGGACGAACATGAACGTCTTGCGACGGTTGATCGAGACGGTTGACGCGGGCACGACCTGCGTCCTCGCCACGGTCGTGCAGGTGCACGGCTCCGCACCGCGCCGTCAGGGCGCACGCCTGCTGCTATTGGCCAACGCCACCCGGGAGGGGACCGTGGGTGGTGGCGAAGTGGAGGCTGAGGTCCTCGAGGCCGCCCGCGCGATGCTCGCCGGAGGCCCAGACGCGCGCATCCTTGAAATGGCTACCAACTGCGGAGGAACGGTGACCGTGATGCTCGAGAAGTTCGGACCCCCCCACCGCCTGCTGATCATCGGCGCCGGGCACGTCGGCGCCGTGCTCGCGCTCACGGGCGCTCGCGCCGGCTACCGGGTCACGGTGGCCTCACCGACCGTGGCGGAGCGGCTCGCCGACGTTGCCGGCATCGAGACGATCAGCGCGGCGGAGCCCGGGATGCTCGCCGATTTCGAGCACCCCGAGGTGACGCAGGTCGTTGTGGCCACCGGCAACGCCGAGGCCGACAGCGGCTGGGCCGTGGCTGCCCTTGCGGGATCGTTTGCCGGCGTGGGTGTCGTGGGCTCGCGGACGAAGGCGGCGGCAATCCGACACGCCGCAGCGGCGGCCGGCGTGCCGCCCGCCCGCGTGCACACGCTTCGCTGCCCGGTGGGGCTCGACCTCGGCGCGGTGACCCCCGAGGAGATCGCGGTCTCCATCGTGGCGGAGTTGATCCGGCTCGACCGCACGGGCGAGGTCCCCGAGGGATGGAAACGCGCTTCGCGGGGTTGATCCTCGCCGGTGGTACCGGCGAGCGTTACGGTGGCCCCAAGGCGTTCGCGCGCCTTCCCGACGGGCGCTCGTTTCTGGCTGCCTGCGCTGAGGCGCTCGCGAACGCTGGCGCAGCGCCCCTGCTCGCGACGCTCCCGCCCGACGTTCCCTCGTTGACCTCGCCGAACCTGCAGGGGTTGCCGCTGCCCGCATCGGGGCTCGCGATGTTCGACTCCCTGCGGCTGGGTCTGGAGCGTCTCCTCGCCGATCCGGTCTGGGGGGCCGTGGTGGTGCTCCCGGTCGACCATCCTCTGGTGGCCCCCGACACGGTGCGTGCTCTGGTGTCTTCCGATGCCGAGGCTGCTCTCCCCTTACACGACGGAAAGCACGGCCACCCGGTGAAGCTCTCGCGCCGCCTCGCCGAAGCGATCGTCGCCCGCGACCTTGCCGGGCCCACCCTGCGCGAGGTGCTGCGCTCGGTGGGCACGGTGGACGTGCCCGTGGATGACCCCGGCGTCACGGCCAACTGCAACACCCCCGACGCGCTCGCCGCGGTGTGGGCACGGCTCGGCAGGTAGCGCCCCTTTGAGCTTGACCACGGTCAATGCGGAGGCCGTCGCCGCACTCGCCGCAGGAGGCGCCAAGGCGGAGGTTGCAAAGCAGGCCGAGAAGCTCATCGACGCGGCCCTCGTGAGCGACGAACACCGCTGGTTCCTCGGCCAGATGACGCCAGAGGAGAGGGCGCAGCGGGCAAAGCAGCGCGAGGAGTTCACCAAGCGTTACATCACGCAGCAGGACGCCAAGCCTTAGGGCCCTTGCGTGTCGGCGCGCGGCTGCCGGCTAGACCCGCAGGTAGTCGCCCTGCCAGGCGCGCACCATCCTCTTGATCGCGGTCCGGTCGCTGATTCCCTCGGCGAGAACCTTGCGGACCAACTCGGGAAACTCATCGTCGCTCGCGAACCGCAGGCCGATCAGTTGGCTCACCGTGAGCTCGCCGACACGCTGTGCGAGGTCGGCGGGCAGCACCTTCGCCAGGCGCAGCCGCATCTCAAGGCGGATTATGCGGTCCTGCACCGTGAGGGCGAAGTGCCGCGCGTAGTAGAACAGGAGCAGGAACGCGAGCGCCATCAGCAACGCTACCGCACCGTCCGTCGAGGGGTGGCGGATGATCCTCATGACCGACCACACCAAGTTGATCATCAGGATCCCGAACAGCACGAAGTGGTAGAGCGGCACGTAGCGCGTGTGGTTCTCGAACGTCTGAGCGTTCTCCGGGTGCATGGGGGGGACCTCCCTGGGCGAGAGCGTACACCCCGGCGCGCCACTTCTCGATGCCAGCGTTGTTGAGCCTAGGGGAGAAAGCAACGGCCCCCGGGGTCATCCCGGGGGCCTCACCCTTTGCCCGACGCAGGAGCGGGCCACGAGGGCCTTGATCACATCAGGACGACCAGCGTCACCCTGCGGTTGTTCGCGCGCCCTTGCCTCGCCGCGTTGTCGGCGATCGGCTTCGCGCTGCCGTAGGAGATAACGCTCATGCGGTGCAGGGGGAACGAGTGCTGCATGGCGAGGTGGCGCATGACTGCCTCGGCGCGTGCCTGTCCGAGGGTGAGGTTGTACTCCGGCGAGCCGATATTGTCAGTGTGGCCCTGGATCTCGACGTAGACGTTCTTGTTCTCGCCCGCGACCTTGGCGGCGAACGCGTCGAGGGCCGCCTTCGCTTCGGCCGAGATGTCGCTGCGGTCGAAGCCGAACTTCACGGCCTCGTCGGTGAGCGTGACCTCGTAGAGGAACTTGCCCTTGGCGAGCTTGCCCGCCTCCTGCGCGCGGGCCAGCGCGTCAAGGGCGGTGTCGGAAAGTTGAGCGAGCTTCTGGTTCTGGTTGGCGTCCGACGTCTTGAGCGCCGACACGTCCATCTGCGAGGCCTCGACCTGCTTCTGGACCTCGCCGATCTTGGCGTCGCTGGCCTTGCTGGCCTGCCCCACCTGCTCCTGAACGTACGTCTTGGTGGCGCACCCCGAGGCGCCGAGCGCCACGAACCCCGCTGCGACGACCACCGCTGCCATCTGCCTTCTCATCGCTGCCTCCTTTGCGAGACGCCTCGTGCGCCTCGACCTGCACTCTCCTTTGCGAGCCCCGTGCCAACCGCGGGATGAACAGTAAGCCCTTGAAATGAGACGAGATAAGTGATTTCTCTGCCGTCCGCCCGGACGGCCGCCCCTACTCGCAGCAGGGAATTCTTCCCGGCTCGCAGGGGCCCGAGCCCCGCGTTCTGCCGGCTGTTGCCGAGCAACGTGCCCCCGACGCGCCCCGAGATGCAGTCATCAGCGCACCTGCGCTACAGTTGTCCCCGACCGGGGAAATTTTCCCGGCCCGGGGGTCCGGTGGCCGACGCAGCGTTGCGGATCTTGGTCGTGGACGACGAGGCGGCGATGCGGGAGGTGCTCGAGATGCGCCTCTCCGAGTGGGGGTACCGGGTGACGCTCGCCGGAAGCGCCGACGAGGCGCGCCGGCTCGCGGAGACCGAGCACCCCGATGCGGTGATCTCGGACGTGGTGCTCCCCGGGGTCTCGGGGCTGGAGCTGCTGCAGTCTCTGAAGGCCGGCGACCGCGAGCGGCCGGTCCTCTTGATCACGGCGTACGGGAGCATCGACGAGGCCGTCGAAGCGATGAAGCTTGGCGCCCACGACTTCCTCACCAAGCCTCTCGACTACGGGAAGCTTGAGGCCACCCTCGCCGCACTGGCCACCGAGCTGGCCCGCCGCGGCCACGTCCGGCGCCTGGACGCCGCGCTCGAGCGCGGCGCGGGCCTCTCCGGGCTGATCGGACGCAGCGCCCCGATGAGGGAGGTGTTCCGCCTGGTCGAGGCGGTCGCGGCCAGCGACGCCGCCGTGATCATCTGCGGGGACAGCGGGACCGGGAAGGAGCTCGTCGCCCGCGCGGTGCACGACCTGAGCCGGCGCGCGCACGGCCCGTTCATCGCCGTCAATGTTGCGGCGATCCCGGAGGGCCTCGCCGAGAGCGAGCTTTTCGGACACGAGAAGGGGGCGTTCTCCGGTGCGGTGGCGGCGCGCCCCGGCTGCTTCGAGCTGGCCCACGGCGGCACGCTTTTCCTCGACGAGATCACCGAGATGCCCTCGGCGCTGCAGACCAAGCTCCTTCGCGTGCTCGAGGGAGGGGCCGTGCGGAGGGTCGGCGGGAGCCGCGAGACGCATTTCGACGTGCGGGTGGCGGCCGCCACCAACAGGGATCCGCTCCCCGCCGTCGAGCAGGGGATCCTGCGCCGCGACCTTTTCTACCGCCTCAACGTCTTCACCATCACCCTGCCTCCGCTTCGGGAACGGGAGGGCGACGTCACCCTGCTCACGCAGCACTTTGTGCGTCAGTTCAACGCCAAACACGGCACGACCGTCGAGGGGATCGGCAGCGACTCCGAACGACTGATGCGTGGCTACCGCTGGCCGGGCAACGTACGAGAGCTGCGCAACGTGATCGAGCGCGCCGTGATCCTTGCCCGTTCCGGGTGGATCGAGCCTCACCACCTGCCGCCGTTCCTCCAGGGGCCCTCCGGGGAACCCACCGGTGCGATCGTGATCCCGGCCGGGGCGACCGCGGCAGAAGCCGAGCGCGTACTGATCCTGGAGACGCTGCGCCGGGTAGGCAACAACAAGGCCGAAGCGGCGCGCCAGCTCGGCATGGACGTCAAGACGATCCGCAACAAGCTCAAGGCGTACGGTCTCGGTGCGACGGACGACGGATGAAAGTCGCCACCAAGGTCGCCACCGGCTCCGGGCTGCTCGCGGCGCTGCTCATCGGGGTGCTCGTCTACTTCGTCCTCCTCGTGCGCCAGCTCGTTGCGGTCAATCACCAGCTCACGGAGGTCCACTTCCGCACGACCACGGTTGCGCTCGAGCTGCTGGGCCAGCTCGATCAGCTCGAGGTCGACGCGCGCAAGTTCTTCGTCACCCGCGACACTCGCTACGCGGACCTCGTGACCGACGCGCGCACCGCTTTCGCCACTGGCCTCGCCGATCTCGAGCAGCTCGCGGCACGCGGGGCGGACAGCGAGAGCTTCCGACGCCTGGCCGAACTCTGGCGGGCGTTCGCACTGGCAACCGTTCCGAGGGACCAGATTGTGGCGAGACTCACCACCACCTCGGACGCGGAGCTGCTTGAGGTCGTGGCCGCGCCTCTCGATGACCTCCACCGCCAGACGTGGGCGGTTCTCGCCGCCTCCCGGGAGGGGATCGCCAGGCAGGTCGCGGCCACGGGGGCGGCGGGGCGTGAGGCGGAGAAATTCTCGCTCGCGGTGGCGGCGGTCGCTCCGTTGCTCGCGGTGTTGATCGTGGCGCTCACCGTGCGCTCGATTCGCGAGCCGCTGCGGCGACTCACGGAGGGCACGCGTGCCGTGGCGAGCGGCACGTTCACCTACCAGCTGGAAGCCACCGAGGGTGACGAGTTCGCCTCCCTCGCGGAGGACTTCAACACCATGGTGCGCCGGCTCGGTGAACTCGACACCGCGAAACGGGGATTTGTCTCTCACGTCTCCCACGAGCTCAAGACGCCCCTGGTGGCGATGCAGGAGACCAACCGGCTGCTGCTCGACGGGCTGCCCGGCCCGCTCACCGACCGCCAGAGGAGGCTGCTCGAGCTCAACCTGCAGGGGGGCCGCCGCCTCTCGGCGATGATCGCGAATCTGCTCGACCTCGCCCGCCTGGAGGCGGGCGTTATGAGCTACGACGTGCGCCCCCACGACGTCACCGCGCTCGCGCGCACGGCCACCGGCGAGCTGGAGGCGCTGGCGACCGAGCGCGGTGTCGGCTTCGTCCTCGACGCCCCCGATCATCCTGTGGTGGCCGAATGCGACGCGGACCGAGTCGTTCAGGTGCTCGAGAACCTGCTTGACAACGCGGTGAAGTTCTCCTCGCCGGGGGCTTCCGTGACCGTCGCGGTGCGGAGCGAGGCTCTACTGCCCGCC
>Ga0256868_10000466_pt1 | contig 23757 bp, 20 predicted proteins | sample RVTome_13_FD_187341 | JGI IMG/M metagenome (GOLD analysis project Ga0256868, IMG submission 187341) | Soil microbial communities from uranium-contaminated site in the Upper Colorado River Basin, Wyoming, United States - RVT92D227 HiSeq ...
AATTGAAAGCTAAGTGGGACAGAATAACCAGGGCAAGGACCCTTGTCAGCGAAGCAAAGGATGCATTAATAACTCACAACCTGAGATTGGTAGTGAATGTTGCGAAGAAATATATGGGAAGAGGTCTTTCCTTGCTTGATCTCATTCAGGAAGGTAATATCGGTCTTATGAGGGCTATAGATAAGTTCGACTATAAAAAGGGGTTCAAGTTCAGCACCTATGCAACATGGTGGATAAGACAGGGAACAACAAGAGCATTAATTGATCATACAAAGACTATCAGAGTTCCTGTACATATGATGGAGTTTTATAACAAGGTTACTAAGGCTTCCAGAGAACTTATGTCCCAGAGTGGAAGAGAACCCAGCAAAGAAGAAATTGCTGAGAGATTAGGAGTTCCTACTAAAAAAGTTGAGGATATATTCAGGTCAGTACAGGACCCGATAGCTCTTCAAACTCCCATTGGTGATGAGGGTACAACAATTGAGGATTTTATTAGTGATAAAAATAGTCCTACCCCATATTCCGATACGGAAAGGAATAATGTCACCAAGCACATACTGAATGTTCTTAAGACTCTAACTCCCAGGGAAGCTGAGATTATAAAAAGGAGATTTGGTATAGGCTTTGATAAAGACCATACCCTCGAAGAAGTAGGGAGGCAGTTTTCTATTACACGTGAAAGGGTAAGACAAATAGAGGCAAAAGCACTGAGAAAACTGAAACATCCAAACAGACGCAGTGCATTGAAGGTATTAATCGATTAACTTTTTATTCAAACAAAACAGGAGGTTGAAATAATGAGAAAAATCTACGTTGGAAACATTGCATTTAATGCAACTGAAGAAGATTTAAGGGCTCTCTTTTCAGAGATTGGTGAGATTGAAACATTAAAAATAATGAAGGATAACTTCACGGAACGGTCCAAAGGCTTTGGTTTTATCGAGATGGTAGATGAAAACGATGCAAAAAAAGCGATTGCAACCCTTAATGGTAAAGATTTTATGGGAAAATCACTTACCGTAGCTGAGGCGAGACCACAACAAAAGCGGCGTGGCTTTGATGATAGACGGGGTGGCTATGGTGGTGGTATAGGTACAGGGAGAGGCAGGAGATAGTTATTTTGGAGATTAAAGTCAATGAGAATAATGTCGAAGGAGCACTGAAAGTCCTTAAGCGTAAATTACAAAAAGAAGGTCTTTTTAGAGAAATAAAACGAAGAAAATCTTATGAAAAGCCTTCTGAAAAAGAGAACCGCAAACGAAGAGAGGCAAAAAAGGAAAGGATAAAGGCACTAAGATTTAAGAAAAGTACCTGACATTCAGATGAACCTACAGATTGTTATGAAGAAACTTTTGAAAATTATGGGTCTGGGAAAAAACAGCCCGAATGCTTATGGAGGTGGATATGAAAGCACTTATTGAACTTATGGCGAAGTATCTGGTAGATAAGCCGGAGGAGGTTGCGGTGGCCGAAGTGGACGGAGAAAGAACCGCTATTTTTGAATTGCGTGTAGCTCCAAGTGATATTGGGAAGGTTATCGGAAAGCAGGGAAATACAGCGCGAGCAATGAGGACAATTCTCAGTGCTTCAGGAACAAAAATAGGTAAACGCTGTGTGCTTGAAATATTGGATTAAACTAAATAATACTCCGAAACTGAATCTTAATTGCTCAGTCGCTGAGCATAAATAAAGAGAAGAGTTGTGAACTTCTCCGAGAAGGCTGTTTTTTGTCCTGAAAATGAGATGTGAAGTAATAACGTTCTTCCTCAATCACTAAAATCCTCATATAAACAAAATGCAAAATGATGTAATATTAAGACGATAGAAAAAATATCCTGTTCATAAATAAGGATAAAAATGAAGAAAGAATTCCGCATACTCATGCTTGAAGATAATCCTCACGATGCTGAGTTGATACAACAGGAACTGAGTAAAGGAGGACTATCATTTGTATCAGAGAGAGTGGACACAAAAGAAGGCTTTCAAAAAGCAATTGAAGCTTCTGAAGCTGATATAATCCTCGCTGATTATTCCCTCCCACAGTTCGACGGGCTGTCTGCATTAACAATCACACAAGAAAGATGTCCTGATGTACCATTCGTGTTTGTTACAGGCACAATGGGCGAAGAAGTAGCGGTTGATGCGCTCAAAAAGGGTGCAACAGATTATGTTCTAAAACAGCGGCTATCACGACTTGTACCTGCGGTAAAGCGGGCATTAATAGAATCTGTTGAGCAGGCTGAAAGAAAACGGGCGGAGGATATATTACGAGAAACTGAAGAACGTTATCGAACTTTATTTGAAAATGCCCATGACATGATACAAAGTGTTGCACCGGATGGTCATTTCAATTTTGTAAATCCAGCATGGTTAGAGGCAATGGATTATACATGGGATGAACTTCAGAAAATTACCATCTTTGATATTTTGCATTCAAGTTGCGTTCCCCATTGCATGGAAGCTTTTCAGAAGGTAATGTCTGGAGAAACGTTAAGTAATATAGAAGCAATATTCGTTTCAAAAGATGGGCGCAGAGTTGATGTTCTAGGTAGTGTAACTGCACGTTTTATTGGTGGAAAGGTAGTCGGCTCACAAGGGATATTCCGAGACATTACCGAACGCAAGCGTGCCGAGGAAACGATACGAAAGAATGAGGAAAAATACCGTAATATTTTCGAGAATATACAAGATGTATATTACGAAACAGCGTTAGACGGAACAATACTGGAAGTCAGTCCTTCAATAGAGGTAGTTACCAGAGGACAATATAAACGAGCCGATTTAATCGGGAAATCAATGTTTGATTTTTATATTAACCCCCAGGCGAGAGAAACCCTTCTCCTAATTTTAAAGGAATACAGAAGTGTGATAGATTACGAAATCATTCTCAAAAACCGTAATGCCTCTTTGATCCCGTGCTCCATTTCTGCAACGTTGCAATATGATGCAGATGGAAAGCCGATGAAACTCGTTGGAAGCCTGCGTGACATCACCGAGCGCAAGGAAATAGAAGAAGAACTCCATGATAACTACTATACCCAATCAGCGATTAATCTGATTCTCAGCTTATCACTCGAAAGTATTTCTCTTGATATATTCCTTCAAAAGTCACTCAATATGATACTTTCCATGCCGTGGCTTTCCTTTGAATCAAGTGGGAGCATACATCTCGTTGAAGATAAATCCGAATTTTTAATACTGAAAGCCAAGAGCAATCTCCCTGAATCAGTCATAAAATTATGTGCCCGCGTCCCATTTAGCAAATGCTTTTGCGGACGGGCAGCACAGACACAGAAAATGCACTTTGCTGACCACATCGATGAACGTCATGAAATCTGTTATGAAGGGATGCTCCCTCACGGTCATTATAATGTACCTATCCTGTACAGAGGGAGGACATTAGGTGTAATGAATGTTCATTTGAATGAAGGGCACATCAGAAACCAGAAAGAGGAAGAATTCCTGCTTGCTGTTGCCGATACGCTGGCTGGTATTATTATCCGCAAACAGGCAGAAGAGAAAATCGAATACCTTGCGTATTACGATGACCTGACAGGTCTTCCCAATAGAAACCTCTTTATTGACAGGTTGACCCAGGGAATAGCGAGAGCTGAGTACAGTAAAAAACTCGTTGCGGTTTTAACCATTGATATCGACAGGTTCAAATCCATAAATGATACCTACGGCCTTGATACCGGAGATGCCGTGTTAAAAGAAGTTGCGAAAAGGTTAACCGCATCTGTCCGTGACGGAGATACCGTAGCACGTCTCGGAAACGATGATTTCGGGGTTTTACTTATTGATATTGCTCAATCTGACGATATTATCCTCGTTGTAGAAAAGATCATGAAAAATGCTTCTCAAACCATACAGTTTAATGGAAAAGAGATTGTGCTGACTATCAGTGTTGGCATCTCAGTATATCCAAATGATGGGAAGGATGCATCTGCACTCATAAAAAATGCGGACCTGGCCTTTGCAAAGGCAAAACAACAGGGAAGGAAAAACTACCAGTTTTATACTGAAGGCCTGGATGTGAAGGCATCAGAGTTTGTTCTCATGGAAAAGAACCTCTTCAATGCAATGAAGAATGAAGAGTTCATTCTGTACTATCAACCATACTGGGATATAAATACAAAAAAAATTACAGGCATGGAAGCCTTAATACGGTGGAAGAGTCCGGAATCAGGATTAATCTCTCCGGGCAAGTTTATCCCGGTACTTGAAGACACCGGGATGATCATAGATGTTGGTGAATGGATTCTAAGGACAGCTATCAGACAGGTTAAGGAATGGCAAAACAAGGGTTATCCTGTAGTTCCCGTCTCCGTGAACCTCTCTTTGATTCAATTCAGGCAGAAAGATTTATCTGAAATGATAGAGCGGGTCATCAGAGAATCAGGTTTCTATCCGTCGCTCCTTACCCTTGAGATAACAGAGAGCGCCTTTATGCAGGACATAGAATTTACCTATTCAGTTCTTGAAAATCTTAAGAATATAGGAGTTTCAATATCTATTGATGATTTCGGGACTGGATATTCATCCTTGGCCCATCTAAAGAGATTCCCGATTGACAACCTGAAGATTGATATGTCCTTTATCAGAGAAATAGCAGCAGATCCTGACACTGCCTCGATCGTAATGGCTATCATAGCAATGGCACATACCCTGAACTTAAAAACTATAGCAGAGGGTATCGAGACAGAGGAGCAATGGAAATTCTTACGCCTTTTAAGATGTGATATGGGACAAGGTTATTACTTGAGCAAGCCTTTGCCTGCAGATGAAGCTGAAAAAATGCTCATATAAGAACTTTCCAACAGTCGAGAACTCGTTACCCCTGTATTCCCTTATAACGGAATAGTGTTGATTAAAAAGTCTCTTCGAAGAGAATGAATAGAGGAAAATGATATGCGTTATTCTCCTTTATCAATATGGCAGCATTCATGGTTATCCTTATAATCGTTTACATTATTGATCCTAAAACTTTATTTATTGATAAACCATTGAAGCAATCTTAGCCGTCAGGTCTCCGAGCATGTTGGTGTAGCTTCCCAGTTCATTATCGTACCATCCGTAGATGACCGCTTGTGTGATAGGAATTTGTATATTTTTCGGAAGCTTTTTCATTGCCTCTGCTGGAATCGTAGAGAATTTAGAAAGGTCCAGCGTAATGAAAGCTGTTCTTGTATGTGTCTCATGTCCTTCTATGATGGTAGCCGGCCCGAAGTGCCCGATGATGTCTGAAGATACATTCTGCTCATCTGTATATTTGATATACCCTCTCTTTTCTTTCTGCTCCGCATCCCGGTAAATGTTATTAAGGAGGGTTCTGTTGATTGCCGGGCCTCCGACTTCATCCGAAAAAGTAACAACCAGGATAATTAAAGAGCCTGCAGAGGTTGGGATACGCACAGACTCGGCACTGAACCCTATCTGTTTCATTTCAGGGATAACGAGTTCCAGGGTTTTGGCTGCTCCGGTAGTCGTCAGGATGATATTATTCATGATGCTCCTGTTTTTCCGTAAATCAGTAGCCCCGGACGTTGGAAGCCTGTCCAGTACCTCCTGAGTACCTGTTGCAGCATGAACTGTTGCCATGGAGGCATTGAGTACCTTTTGAAGACCGAAATAATCAAGAAGCGGCTTAATCATATAAGCCAGACAGGTAGTGGTACAGGAAGCGGCTGAAACAATATGATGCTTCGTGTTGTCGTAAGTATCGTCATTGATCCCGATCACGACGGTTGCCGCGTCATCGGGCATCGAAATCCCCTTTTCCTTGATTTTGAATGGTGCTGAAACAATGACTTTCTCTGCACCGGCTTCGATATGTCCCCGGGCGGCACCTTCTTTTGCATCGGGAAGGGTTGATGGGTCCTTGAACTTCCCGGTAGCCTCGACAACTACTTTGACCCCATGTTCTTTCCAGGCGATATTTCTCGGATTGCGGGACTCTCTTAAAATCGTTATCGGGATACCGTCTATTAACAAGGTTCCTTTTTCTTCGTCGATATTTTCGATGACCCTCTTTGCTTTATATCCGTGAAGATATTGATGCAGAGATCCATAGGTAGAGTCCTTTTCAATATACAGGGCTACATCTTCAAGCTTTGTGCCTGCTTTTCTTCCAATGTTTACAACAATTTCAGAGAAATATTTTCTCCCGATGTGATTCCAGAGTGTTAACTTGCCGATTCTCCCTAAACCGTTGATACCGAGGATAGACGTATTCCCAGAGATCATTTTTGTTTTTCTCCTTTCAGCCATGTCTTTCAACCCCTTTTACTTGTGTCCTGATTCAGCTCCTGTTGCGGGAGCTGATGCCAAAATTATATAAATATTATACCATTACGTAAAATACCTAAAATTTGGTTGCTGTCTCCGCCTTTATCTCTTTTACCTGATGCTTGCCGAAATAGACAGAGCCGTTGCGGCCATCGATGCTCAGGAAATCACCAACCTTGATTATCCGCTTGTTCAACTTGCATTTCTTCTCTTGTTCCCAGACGATCAGATTATTGCAGCCCACAACGCAGGTCTTGCCCAGACGGTTGGCAATGATTGAAGCGTGAGAGGTCGACCCGCCGCGAGCAGTCAGCAATCCATCTGTCGCCGAAATATGCCTGATGTCATCCGGCACCGTATCCGATCTGATCAATATCAAATCAGTAGTCGGATCTTTTTCCCTGAGTTCCTGTATTTCGTCCAGATCAAATACAACCCTTCCGCTCAGGGCGCCGCCACCTACACCGATCCCCCGCGAAAGGTAATTGGTGGCAAGTTTCTTGGAGGGGACGAAGGCCATAAAACTCTCTTTTCTCGTAATAGCCATATCGCGTGTCTGAAGGATATACAGCTTATCACTGCTCCTGCCTTCAAAGGTAAACTCTACTTCCTGTGCACCCCATCTTTCTGAATAGATCAGGTCTTTGCTGATCTTGAGCAGCGTATTGTAAATTTCCGGAAAGCTATCTTCGAAAGACATCTCAGATGTCCTGTCCTCAAAGGGTTTTTGCTCATTTGATATGGGGAGGGTTTTTACAAGTCCGGAGACGATATCCTCGCCCTGCGCGCCTATGGCGAAATCTCCCCACAGCATAACCCTGTCTCCTGATTCCTGAGGATTACGGGTGAAAAGGACACCAGTGCCTGAATTGATATCCAGATTGCCATAAGCCATCGCCTGTACGATGACCGCTGTCCCCCAATTTTCGGACATCCCCATTATTTCACGATATGCCTGTGCTTTTTTAGAGAACCATGATTTGAATACCTGTTCGATTGATATCTGCAACTGAGCTTTTGGGTCATCAATTATTTCTATTCCATTGCGCCTGATGGTCTCGCGATAAGCAAAAGCCAGTTCTCTCATCTGCTCTGGCATGAACTGAATCTTCCTGAGAACCTTGTACTTCCCCTTATAGGAGTTCATAATCTCGTCGAAGCTGTCTCTCTCCATGCCAAATGACATTCCCCAGCATTGAAGAAAACGACGATAACAGTCCCATACAAACCATGGCTTTGCAGTCTGTTTCAGGAGACCGTGACAGACGGACTCATTAATGCCAACATTGAGAAAAGAGATCATCATACCGGGCATTGAGATAGCTCCGCCGCTTCTTACAGATACGAGCAGGGGGTTTTTAGGGTCACCGAAGACCTTACCGGTCTGCTTTTCCAGTATAGACAACTGGCTTTTTATCCCTTCAGTAAGATGCTCCCTGACATGCCTGAATCTGTTGATAGCCCTTTCGCAGCGGAATACTTCAGTAGTAATGATAAAACCGGGAGGAACAGGTATGCCCAGTGAAGCCAGTTTAATGAGGTTATATCCTTTATTCCCGAGATGAATCCTGTCGTCCGTCGCTTTATTCGGAGCGTGAACACCTGACAGAGCTTTTTTCGGGTCATAGCTCATGAGGAGGTCAAGATTCTGTACATCGAGGCCTTCTGCCTGCTCGAATAATGTCTTCAGAATCCTGCTGATAAAGTTATCCAGCTGCTGGAGTCCGAACGAACCTGCAACGACTTCCCTGAGAAACTGTTCAGATATCTTATTGATAAACTCAGACTCGCTTTGCCCGGTATCGGCATGAAGATACTTGGGTAAAATGTGATCACCCCCCAGCAGGGAGATGATCTGTTTGAGGTTATTCTTGAAGATGCCGTCATAATAAGTGTTGAGAACATCCTGTACGGCCTCTGAAAAGCCCCTGAATATATCGATGTACTGGGAGAACGAAAATCTTCTTACTTCAAGAGCAACGGATAATAATTCCATTGCGTTTTCCAGCTTGTTCGAAGATATTCCGTCAAGCTTGAGTGCCTTGAAGAACAGCGTGACAAACTTCTCGATCTGGAAAAGGGTAGCCCTTGTGATGAACGTGAGGTTTATGGAATTGCTGAGTTCTTCAAAAAGAATGTTAGCCAGATTTTCGAGGCGAAAGGTCAAGGCTAATGCGTCAAACTTTCTCTCATGATATTTGCCGTACATGGAAGGAATACCCGCAGCAATGTGCCTTTTGCGGAATATATTCTCGATGGGTTCATATCTGTCAGGAGACAGTATGATGTCTTTCAAGAGCTCGAGATAATTTAATACTTCCCTGAGGCGTTGAGATATATTGCCGTTTCCTAAAACAGAGATCAACGGTTCTGTATTCGGCAGTCCCAGGCTTTGAGCATACCGTAACTGTTCTTTGATATCCTGAGTGTCCATGTTATATTTCTTGTTGAGAAGCTGATAAAACCTGACAGCAAGATAGGCACGCCTCTTTTCGCTTTCAGATATATGAGGGATGTTACTGGTGAGCGCAAGGATTTCATCATCAGTGAGATAAAGGAGATCCGATACATTGGACATCCCCCTCTGGATAAGAATGTTATTGAAAATTGCATGCAACTCATCAACATATGGACCTGAAGTTGCAACCTGCTGATAAATATATTCCGGTAAAAATACCTTGAGGGGATTCTTATCCCGAGTTCTCCAGAAATTGATGACTTCCACGATAAAATCAACAACGCGGGCACTGCTTTCAACATGACTCTGTTTCCGCAAAAAGTGTACAAGGATATCGGTTCTGTGAATGGATTCGTCTATTTCTGTAGAAATTTCACGCAACGGCCCTTCGGCGCCAATCTCGCTGAAGTAGACCGGGAATGCCTTGGACATCTGTTTGACAAGGTGATAGACGGGTTTTACATCGCTGTTCAGGAGTCTCGTTATATCCTTCTGAAAAATATCTGTGTCACTTATGTGTACTCCACCCAGTCTCAGATTGATAATAAGTGCAGAGATGAGTGATTTCGACCACTTCGGATCGTTCTCGATCAGTTCAAGCCAGACACGGATGTTTTTCAGATGACTGCGATTTGACTGAACCTGCCATTCGTCAGTAACACCCCGAATCTCGGGATACTGAAAACCGAGCGAAATGATTTTCTGTAAATACCACTCAACGAGGCTGCTGACTGCCCTGTTATATATCTCATTGCCGATACCCTGGATGCAAAACAGCGTAGTATCCGGATAAACCTTCAAGCTGCTTTTTAATACGCTGAATATCCCGGAAATGCTGTTCTTTATCTGTTCGGGCTCTTCTATCCTAATGATGTTTGAGACTGTACGGTTAATCTCTCTGAGTGTATTTTCATGGATACCGGCAAGACCGCCGGTTTCCATGATTTTGAGCAGATATGTCAATTTGAGGTTGAGGTCCCGATGTGGATCGCCAGACAGGGATAACTTGCCTGCAAGATCTTCATAGTACTTGACCAGTTGCATATAACCGGGCAGCTGCAGGAGTTCTTTTAACAGTGGTGAAGGATCAACGGATTTACGAATACCTTCCAGAGTACCCATCAATTCCTTCAAATGGGCATGTGATAAGGGATGGAACAGTCCTTCCAGTCCTTCTTCCAGTTTTTCCTGTTCTTTTTTGCTTAAAGAATGCTTAATGACCTCTTTTAACCAGTCTGTAGGGTCTTCTTCCTTAAGCCAATATTGAAATGTTGCTGTGAAGTACCTGAAAAGCAGGTTATTGAATACCTCTATAGTAAAAGCTGAGGGAATTCTTTCGAGAATGATCTGGCCGAGCTTTTTCAACTGATGGGGATTTGTAACAAGGAGAAAAAATTGCTTGTCCTGCAACTGATTCATCTGTGTAAAACAGTCGTCCAGTACCGATTCATATCCGTTAAGGTCGCCGGCATCCAACAAAACTTTCTCGAGATAAAATATGAGACTTTCGACAGAAGCCTGCTGTATAGCAGTATCCGGGTTGTCCATAGCCTCCAGAAATACATCAATGATAGTTCTGATTACCGTAGTGCCATTTTCGTGGTGATCGTGAATATAGAAATTTTTCAGGGCATAGGATTTCATTTCCCTTACTATGAAACTCCAGTCTCTGGGATAATTGTTTAACGCGCTCAGCAATGGTTCAAGAGAAGTCAGCAGCCCGGGATAGTCTTTTATTACTTCTCTGAAGATTTCATATTTTGAGGATGTAGCTTTCTGAATATTCGTCGCCATTTTTAAACCTTTCGATTCATTATATAATAGAATGTAGTGATTTTACAGTAATTACGCTGATTACATAAAACAGGATATTCTCCGTGAAGGTATGTGAAATATTTACGAGCATCCAGGGCGAATCAAGTTATGCAGGCCTCCCGTGCACGTTCGTAAGAATGACAGGCTGCAATCTCAGATGTACTTATTGTGATACCACCTATGTCTATGATGAAGGCAGCGAGGTGTCAGAGGAGGAGGTTCTGAAAAAAGTCAGAGATGCAGGGATAGGTCTTATTGAGATCACCGGAGGAGAACCGCTTCTGCAGAAAGAGGTTTATCATTTAATCCGAAGACTGATTGAAGACGGCTATAAGGTATTAATCGAGACGAATGGTTCTCTGAGCATTAGAGATATTGATAAAAGAGCGGTCGTTATTCTTGATATAAAGACACCCGGAAGCGGCATGTATGAGAAAATGGATCTTTCAAATCTTGATGAGATAAAACAGACCGATGAGATCAAGTTTGTAATTACAGACAGGATGGATTATGATTGGTCAAAGGACATGATTGGTAAATATGCCTTACACCAAAAATGCCATCTCCTCATGTCTCCTGCCTATGGAAGTCTTGTTCCATCGGTTCTCGCGGGATGGATACTCGAAGATAAACTCCCGACACGTCTGAACCTTCAGATTCATAAATACATTTTTGATCCCGACAGGAGACAGGTATGATAAATTTATCTCACTCTGCGTTTGGCTTATGTTCTGAAAAGGGTCAATCAAAAAGGATATAACGGTGTTTTATACCATATTGCCGAGAAGCATGAAGGATATCCATATCCGACTGAGACCATTGAGGATCTTTGACGGTCCATTCTTGCGTGCGGGTTTGAATAATAGAGAGGCTTTGGAAGCGGATGGATTCACTGACCTTCTGTCTTTACCATCGTTGTCCCTCTGGTGGCTGATAAAAAAAACTTTTACAGTCGTTTATTGCATCGAATGTGATTCGAAACCGATAGGGCTCATTGGCCTTTATAATTTAGAGCTTGGAAAATCTGCTGAATTGACTCTATTGATATTTGAAAAAAACTTCAGGAGACTCGGTTATGGGACCACGGTGTTTACTATTTTTGCAAAATATCTCAAGGGCCATTCTATTGCTGAGAATATAATAGTACGAATAAAGACAAGTAATATCGTTTCAATCTCTTTCTGGAAAAAGCTTGGCTTTAAAGAAATATCCAGAAAGAACGATATACAAATTATGTATATGGATTTAGACGGTTTTCGAAGGGATACTCCAAATTATCAAGCTTCTAATGGTTGATGTTCCAAACTGCGGCTACTTATCCGCAGTTTCGAGCAGTTGAAATAGTTGAGGGTCAAGTTGAAATACACACAACTTAGGAAATCAGAGGTGCATTTTACGCTCTGCCGTATTGATTTGTCAGTGACAAAATAAGAGGAATAGATATTCTTAAAAATAAAGATACGAATCGGAGGTTGGTTCAGAGAAGACAAATCAGAAGAACGCTACAATGCGATCAACCGAGGTCTTTCAATATATCGATCATATTAAACCCACTCTCCGTACCAGATGGTCTACATCCCTGAACGCCTCATATTCGGTTGTGAAAAGAGGACCGCCGGCGACAATCCTGACACCGGCTGCCCTGCATCTTGCAATCACTCCTTTGACCGATTCTTTCTGGACAGACATTGCGCTCACAAAGACGAGATCAGCCCACATCAGGTGATCGTCATGCAGGCTTTCCACGTTCATGTCGACTAGTCTTTTCTCCCACGCTTCAGGAAGCATCGCTGCAATAGTCAACAAGCCGAGGGGTGGACTGCTCGCCTTTCTGTTAATAAATTTCAGGGCGTGTCTGAAACTCCAGAAGGTATCCGGGAATTCAGGATAAATGAGGAGTGCTTTCATGGAATACCCCTTAATTCTTTTATTTTTTCTCCATCTTCAAGTCGCTCTTAATAGATTTAACTCCCTTGATTTGCCTGATTTTTGCTACAATCCGCTCCTCAGCCTTTTTGTCATGTATGAAACCCGCGAGAACAACATTTCCATTTGTAGAGGAAACATCGATCTTCAAATACTGGGCGTCCGGGTCTTTGACGATTATCGCATTAGCTTCCGTGGTAATGCTTGCGTCATCGATATATTCGCCTGCCGTTCTGCCCGTCAGAGAAGCGCAGCCCGAAAACAAGGCCAATCCAAAAACCATTAGTACTGTCAATAAAATAACCTTCTTCATTTCTCTCCTCCTGCCTTTAGATGTGCAATCATACGATTGCAATGTTAATAAAAGTAACCGATGCGCGTTGATACCTGTAAATCATTTACAGAGGTCTTCGCCCCTGAATGATCCTAATCAGCACCACAACGATTGCGATTACAAGCAGAATATGAATGAATCCACCAATCGTGTGACCGCTGATTAGCCCCAACAGCCAAAGCACCACAAGTATCCCAAAGATCGTCCAAAGCATATCAACCTCCGGCAACAAAAGTCCCAACTTCGTACTACGCCATTTGTTAATTTAACTGTACCTTATTTTCAGCTAATGTCATGAATTGGAGTTCCCTGCACATTTTTAAACTTCTTGTCCTCCTATTTTCTATGTTCTGCATCCTCTCCTTTAGGTTGTCCTTGAGACTGTTGGTGTTGTGATTTCTTCTGGTGTTGCTAGCCCCGAGGTTGAGAATGCTGTTGTTGGGGTTGCTGCTGTCTCTGAGGTTTATGAACCTGGGGTTGTCTTTGTTGCTTTTGTCTTTGTTGCTTTTGTATCTGTTGATGATGTCGCTGAACCTCAGGCCTCTGTTGATATTGATGTTGCCTTTGTTGTCTTAGTTCCTGTCTCTGTTGTTTTGGTCGCAGTTGATAGTTCTGGACGCCCCAGGTTCTTTGCCTTTCCCAATGTCGATTATTATGCCAGCTCTTCCAATTCTGTTGAAGTCGTCGGTGATGAATCCGATCATAGTTCCACCGGTGTCCGTACCAATTATGGTCTCTGTAGTATCCTCTCCAACCTGGGTCTACATCAAAATAAAAACTTGGAACATTGTTATAATAAGCCCAACCCCGGTTATAATAATGTGAGCGATACCAACGACCTTCCCATGGACGCCACCACCAACCATTCCAGAAAAATATGTCTACATCTCGATCAGGAACAACGTACACATTGTTCGTATCAGGCAGCACTATCACATCTGGAGGTGCCTCAAATACGATGGGTGGTGGCAGAGAAATTCCAATACTTACATCTACCCCTGCCATTGTTGGAATAGGAACGACAATTACCAACGCCAAAAGCAATGTTCCAAAAAATAACTTTTTCATTTTGTTGCCTCCTATACACATTACTGTTTTGTCTACCATTAGCCTTTCCTCCTTCCCTTCTGATCCAATGATCTGCTATTAGATTTAGCACATAATTAATAGCTTGTCAATTCATTCACGATTAACTGTCATTCACGATTACCGGTTATATTACGCACAAGCATATCACGTCTTGAATGTGCGGAGTTCAGGAAGAATTTGAGAGGGTGACTTCGAATAAGCGTCATTCCGCAACTTCGCAGACGGAATGACGCTTATTCGGACTCTTGCCTCTCAACTCCACCTACAATACCGTAAAATCGAGAACAGACGAAATTTGAAGATTTACAGTTGAAATATTCGTAACAATTACTATACGAACTGTCGTAGATTCCCAAAAACTGCCTAAACTTTAGCCAAACACATCATAAGAATTTTTTAGAACAGAAAAATCTTATAAAATAAATTGTAGCGCATTTCACTATTTCGTACTTTGTGATATTATGGATAAAAAACGAAATGGCGAAAAATGTGGCAAACTTGTATGACGCTAACAAAATGATTCTTCCTGAGTTTCAAAAGTACCTTCTGGAAAAGAAGCTTGCGGCAGAAAAGAATATCCTATTCCTCGCCTATTGAGTAAGCCGGTTTCTCGGATTTGCCCTCAAGTATGAGTGCACAGAAACTGAATATCATGAAACAAGAGTTCAGGAGTTTATTGAAGACTTGCACTCCGATCAACAAGCGCACCATTGATTGGGTATATGCTTTCCTGGCCTTGTCTCTCCTGATATTCGGACAGATTTTGTATCCGATGCATGCCTCTGGAGAAGACAGTATCCATGCCTCCATTACCGTGCATGAGGACGCTTCCGTAACCATAACAGAAACCATTCACATCGAAAGCGGCAAGGATTGGTTTAACAATCAACTTGACAGGGATCTGCCTACGGCACAACAAAAGTTCTTCGGTATGAAGTATTTGAAAGGGTTTCAGTTACTGAAGTGCCTCAGGGACGGGAAGCCGGAAACTTGTACCATCTTTCATAACCATGGGGTCATGATACGCATAGGTGATTCCATGGATATGTCGGACATTCCCCAAGTCCGCACCTATACCCTCACCTACAGATTGGACAACCAGATTGTTTCTGAAGGAGAGGGTGATCGCCTGACATGGACCGTAACCGAAAAGTACTGGGGCTGGTGGCCTCTGAAGGCATCTACTTCGGTACGTCTTCCCGGAGACGCATCAGCGCACATCAAGGACAGCAAGGTGCTGATCGGTTATGAAGGCAGGGAGGAGATCGTTAACGGAGGAGCAGAAAGAGATCATGACGGCGTCCTGCATTTTGTCGCACCAAGAAGGCTGGATCAAAGCGAAGGTTTTTCGATTTCCCTGACATGGCCGAAAGGATATCTGAAGAAATCTGCAGCCGCTGATATCATCAGGCAGCTTGCTGCTGATAACAGGGGAATCCTTATCGGTATTGGCGGGCTTGCGGTCCTGCTGGTCTACTACAGCATAGTCTGGATGTTGTTCGGAAGGGGACCTGCAAAGGGAACGATTGTTGTGCAATACGATCCGCCGCAGGGCATGTCCCCGGCCTTCATGCGCTTTGTCCGAAAGATGGGGTATGACGACCGGTGTTTTACCGCAGCCCTGCTCGACATGGCGGTAAAAGGCCACCTGAAGATCAGTGAAGATTCCGACAAGCAATATATTATCTCCAGATCGCAGGGCAGCATCCCGCTTTCGACGGACGAGGTTAAGATTATGAATCAGCTGCTTCCCCACGGTGGGAATATCTACCCTGAGAGGGAAGAGCGCCGGATATCTACTGCAGTAAACGCCCTCACAGAACATCTGCGGCTCAATTTCGAGAAGGATTATTTTGTGGGCAACCTGAAGTATTTTGGCTGTGGGCTCCTCATTTCGGGAGTGATCGTTGTTGCAAGCGGGCTGGGAGATCTTTCCGATCCTCTGGATATGGTAATGTTCGTGTGTGCTTCCGTTGTTATGGCCATGGGAAGCCCCCCTTTCATTGTCGCAGTGCCGGAGCTCCTGAAACGCTGGAAATCGGCACTCACCTCCGGAGGAGCCAAAGGAATCCGCATTTTCAAGGCCGTCTTCTTTACGATTGCTGCTGCACTCTTCTGCCGTATCGGCTTCGAAGTGTTATCCGACATGATTGACATTGCATCACCGTATGTGGTGGTTTTCCTTGCTGCAGCTGTTGTCATCAATTATGCCTTCTATCAGTTCATGAAAGCGCCGACCCGGGCAGGCAGAAAACTCCACGACGAAATTGAGGGGTTCAGGCAGTTCCTCCGAATTACGGAAGAAGAAAGGCGGAAGCTGATGGACCTGCCTGACAGGACCCCGGAACTCTTCAACAGGTATTTCCCTTATGCCCTTGCCCTGGATCTTGAACAGGAATGGTCCGAGCAGTTTTCGGATATCCTCAGCGGGGCTGCAATCACAGAGGCACAAAGCTTCGTTGCCCGGCGTCAGGGCAATATTGTCAGCATCATAAGTGATCTTCTGCGGTCACGCTGATTTACTCATTTTACAAAATTAAGAATCTTTTTTTTAGATTTCGACCTTGTCTTGAAAACGGGGACAATAAATACACTAAGGTATTGTTAATTTGCTAAAAGACTCTTCAGGTATAGATTTCATGGAGTTGTGAATTGAAAAAATGTTCTCTATTTTGTTAAGTCTGATAACGTTTCTGTAAAACTGCCTTAACAGACAGAGCTAATTTTGCAGGAGATGTCCCCCTTTTAGAGATAAACTCATCTGCTCCAGCATTCATAACCTTATCCTTCACCTCTTGAGTGTCATGTGCAGAACATACGATTACTGGAAGCTCTTTCCAATTTGGGTCTGTTTTTAAAAATGATAATACTTTTAAACCATCCATCCCTTTCATGTATAAATCAAGGATTAGGAGGTCCGGGGTCTGTTCTGCAAGCAATTTCATAGCTTCTATTCCGTCATTTGCTTCTATAACACAAAACCCTTCTTTGGATAGCGCGCTCTTAATCGCTTGTCGTGACGTATTGTTATCTTCAACTAAAAGAATATTTTTTCCTTCTATGTCAGATTGGGCAGGTTTTTTGGTTATGCTTTCGATTAATTCCTTAATTTTAGCTCTCTGCTCATCATTCAAGTCAATAAACATAACTCCTATCCCGATTCCCGGTTGACAATACCGGACTTGTGCTTTAACCGTTAACTTCTCTCCTTTAAAAGGAATAGTTACATCGATTACACTATTTTTTTCATAAGATTGTATTGCGGAAATATAAAGACCGCCTTCACTTATATCCATACTCGTACACATTCTTGTACCGCCTATTAGGAGGTCTTCTCTAAAAAGGAATCTTTCATATTTCCTGTGTTCTTGTTTATCTTCATTATTCATTTTATTCATTATACGCTAAGAATACTAAGCTTGCAATTGAAACTGATTGAATACTATCGCTTTATTGATTTTTGTTTGAAATGTTGTATTGTGAGGCAAGATTCAAATTAACGGACGGATCGGGAGTCCCTCAGGAAGAAAGATTCCGGACATCCTTCGGGCATCCGTCAGTACTTAAGACGGATGACGGACAGAATGACAAATTTGCAGCAGGGATAGGACATTACTTCTGCATCCATCAATAGGGTTTTTTGCGCATTAAATTTAAACGTCATATCTGATATTATTAAAACATTATGATAGTAAACGAGAAATATTCTGGAAGAAGCTATATGGATCTGCAATGCAATTTATGCCATTACCATAGAAGTGCAAATATTGAATAAAATGTATCGTTCATAAAAATTATGAAAGGAACTATAAAAAAACTGGTCTTATTGCGTCACGGACAGAGCCTCTGGAATCTTGAGAACAGATTTACAGGATGGACTGATGTGGATCTTTCAGAACAGGGAATTCGTGAGGCACATGAAGCTGGTAAGGTGTTGAAGTCAGAAGGGTATATATTTGATGTAGCCTACACGTCATTTCTTAAACGTGCTATCAGGACATTGTGGATAGTTCTTGACGAGATGGACCTTATGTGGATACCCGTTTACAGATCCTGGCGACTCAATGAGCGGCATTATGGAGCGCTTCAGGGTCTCAATAAAAAAGCTACTGCAGGAAAATATGGCATTGAACAGGTGCATCTCTGGAGACGCAGCTATGATATCTCCCCCCCCCCTTTAGCTGTAGATGATCCGCGCCATCCGAAGTTTGACCCGCGATATTCTCATCTCAAATCAGAAGAGTTACCAGATACAGAGTCTCTCAAAGATACATTGAATCGGGTTCTGCCGTATTGGCACGAAGAAATTGCACCGCGTTTGCGCGAGGGCAAGAAGGTGCTGATCTCCGCTCATGGCAACAGTATACGAGCTATCGTAAAATATCTTGATAAGATTTCTGATAAGGATATTGTTGATCTCAATATCCCAACAGGCATACCCTTAATATATGAATTGGATGATCGTATGCAGGCAATAACGCATTACTATTTAGGAGATAAAGAAGTGATTAAAAAGGCAACTGAGTCTGTTGCTAAACAATTATCCAAGCATGAAAATGAGTAAAGAAAGAGGCTAGACAATGTGGGTTCAGAAGATACATCCTGACGATTCGAACAGAATTAAAAAAGAGGAAAGGTATGCTGGTGGTAAAGGTATAGATGTATCCAAGGTCTTAACAACACTGCAAGTGCGTACTCTGTGAAAGGTATAGTCAATTCTTATAAGGGTTCCTGTAAGTATTCAAAAATCAGGGTACTGAAAAGCATTGAATTTGCAGAAGAGATAGCAAAATATATCCTGAATACGTTTAAATAGACATTAGAAATTCAAGAATAATTACGGGGAATAATCAAATGACAACCATGAAAGAGAGATTTCGAAACATTCCGGAGAGACTATCAGGTCTTTCTGAACTTGCATATAATCTCTGGTGGAGCTGGCATCCTGCAGCAAGAATGCTCTTTAAAATGTTAGACAGGGTTAAATGGAAAGAGGGCGGCCATAATCCGGTACAGATGTTACAGGATATTCCGGAAGAGACTTTTCAGTCATTTATGAGCAAGACTGATTTCCTGAGTCATTACGATGTTGTATTTGCACGGTACCATGAGGATATAAAGACAAAGATATGCTGGTTTGCGGCAAATATCAAAGATCCCAATTGTCTCCCGATAGCCTATTTTTCTGCAGAATATGGACTACAACACTCTCTACCATTTTATGCTGGAGGATTAGGTTTTCTTGCTGGAGATCATATAAAGGAATGCAGCGATCTTGGGGTACCAATGGTTGCGGTAGGATTTATGTATCCTGAAGGGTACCTGCGTCAGAAAATCCGGATGGATGGGTGGCAGGAAGACATTGACGAAGTCCTGAACAGAGATGCTGCTCCCATAGAAAGGGTTATGAATGACAAAGGCGAACAGCTGATTGTGAAGGTACCTTTCGTGGATCCTCCAATATATGTTGCCATATGGAAGGTAGAAGTGGGTCGCATCCCCCTTTATTTGATGGATACCGACATAGACATGAATGACCCGTGGAACCGCAGAATCACTGCTCATCTTTATATCGGTGACATTGAGCAGCGTCTTCGTCAGGAGATAGTGCTTGGCATTGGTGGCATTGCGATGTTAAACACCCTCGGCATCAAGCATTCAGCTTTGCACCTGAATGAAGGCCACCCAGCTTTTGCATTATTGGAACGTGTAAGAGAAAGGGTAGAGGAGGGGATGAATTTCAAAGATGCAGTTGAACAGGTACGTGCTACAACAATTTTTACAACACATACCCCTGTGCCGGCAGGTCATGATGTGTTTCCTTTCCATCTTATGGATAAATATTTCAGCCACTGCTATCCTTTCCTGGGTCTGAGCCGTGATGATTTTCTACAGTTAGGCATTCATCCGAATGAACCCGCTGCAGGATTCAATATGACCGCCCTGGCTTTGAGAATGTCAAGCTATAATAACGGCGTGAGCAAAAAACATGGAGAGGTAACTCGCCGCATGTGGCAGCCGCTCTGGCCTGACAGAAAAGAAGAGGAAGTGCCCATCAGTCACATCACGAACGGAATCCATGTGCCGACATGGATAGAACCGAAGATCGAACTTCTTTTTAACAAATATCTCGGACCGAACTGGCTTGAAGATCACGATAATCCGGTTATATGGGAGTTAATCGATGATATACCGAATACAGAATTATGGCAGATGCATTACTGGCTCAAGATAAAACTGATTAATTTTATAAGGGAACAGGCCCGAAAACGATGGATAGAGAACAGGGTTAATCCGGTCAATGTAATAACCAGCGGCATTTTGCTTGATCCCATGACACTGACAATCGGTTTTGCACGCCGGTTTGCTTCCTATAAAAGGGCAGATCTTATATTCAAGGATCCTGAACGTCTGAAGAAGCTCCTGAATAACCGCTGGAAGCCTCTGCAGATAATATTCGCCGGCAAAGCCCATCCTGCTGATGATGAGGGCAAAAGGCTGTTACAGAGCATATATAAATTTGCTCAAGACACTGACCTCGGCGGAAGGATCGCATTTGTCGAAAACTATGATGAACAGCTGGCCCAATACATGGTTCATGGTGTGGACCTATGGCTAAACAATCCTTTGCCGCCAATGGAAGCATGCGGAACGAGCGGAATGAAGGCATCGTTGAACGGTGTACCGCATCTGAGCATCCTCGACGGATGGTGGATAGAAGGATTCAAAGGAAACAACGGATGGGCCTTCGAGGGCAACGGAGATGAAAGGGACGCCGGATCCATCTATGATCTCATCGAGAAAGAGATCGTCCCTCTCTATTACACACTCGACGACTCGGGAACCCCAGCAGGATGGGTCAAAATCATGAAACAGGCGATCAAGAGCACAGGTGCGTCTTTCAGTTCCCGCAGAATGGTTAAGGAATATGCATTAAAATTCTATCAGTATGCTTTAAGATCAGCTTCGCAAAAATAAAGGCTAATGTTAAAAGTTTTATGAAAAAAGGGGGAAAAATATGAAACCACAGAGAGCACAGAGGAATACTCTGTGTTCTCAAGAAAAGAACTTCAGACAGGGTTACCCTGCTTTTCAAGGTGAGGGCCATGGCAGGATAATAGAATTCCGGTCATTACAATAAAGAAAAGAGGGAAATTAAGAGAAGGAAAATCCAAATAGAGAAAGCATGTCAGAGGACACAGAGGGGAGGGAATAAAATTTCCTCAATATTGTTGATATTTAAGTGTTTTCTCTGTGTTCTCTGTGGTTAAGTTTTGACAATACGAAATAAAGAAAAAGGGGGATGTATGATAACAAAAATATTGGTTCCTACAGACGGTTCAAAACCGGCAAAAAAATCAGTCGAATATGCAGTAGAACTTGCTAGGCAGACTGGTGCATCTATTATCCTAGTGAGCATAGTAGATAAAAGTCCTTTTATTCCACAGGTTGTACCGGCAGCTCCGTCTTCAACAAGGATTATGGAACCGATAGAGGATCTACTCCAGCGTGCTGCCGAAGCCTATATTGCGGATGCAGAAAAGATATGCAAAAAGAATCAGATCCCGGCAAAATCTGTAATCAGGTCAGGACATCCAGTTGATCAGATTATAAAAGAGGCTGTAAAAACAAAGGCAGACCTGATCGTACTTGGTTCGCAAGGGAAAAGCGCTTTAAAAGCAGCTGTCCTCGGAAGTGTTGCCTTCGGTATCATAAGCAAAGAGACGAAGATACCCGTTCTTGTAGTAAGAAAGTAGCCATTTGTAATATAATACGCATTGATTAATTTATTCATCGAAGGAGGTTACAGTGGTTAAGGTTTACTACGATAAAGATGCAGATAAGAAAGTTCTCAAGGGGAAAACGATTGCAGTAATGGGTTACGGAAGCCAGGGGCATGCACATGCCAATAATCTCAGAGAAAGCGGGATGGAAGTCATCATCGGCGTGAAAAAAGGCGGGGCAGGCTGGGAAAAGGCCGATAAAGCAGGGTTCAAGGTTTTTATACCTTCAGAGGCTGCAAAGAAAGCAGACGTTATCATGATGCTTGTCCCTGACGAATATATGGCGGATATATACAAAGCGGAGATAGCCCCCAATATCAAGAAAGGTGCCTATCTGGGATTCGCACACGGTTTCAATATCCATTTCGGTCAGATTGTTCCGCCGGCTACCGTGAATGTCTTTATGGTTGCACCCAAGGGACCGGGTCACCTCGTCAGATCTGAATATACGAAAGGCAGCGGTGTCCCCTGTCTGATAGCGATACAGCAGGATCCTTCAAAAAACACAAAAAAAGTAGCTCTTGCATATGCATCTGGCATTGGCGGAGGAAGAGCAGGTGTCATCGAGACTTCCTTCCGTGAAGAGACAGAAACGGATTTATTCGGCGAACAGGTTGTCCTCTGCGGAGGCTTAACATCCCTGATTATGGCCGGATATGAAACACTTGTCGAAGCCGGTTATTCACCAGAGATGGCATATTTTGAATGCCTCCATGAAGTGAAGCTTATCGTTGACCTCATTTACGAAGGCGGTATCTCCAACATGAGATACTCCATCAGCAATACAGCACAGTACGGCGACATCACAAGGGGTCCGAGGATTATTACGGAAGACACGAAGAAGGAGATGAAGAAGATACTGGATGAGATACAGTCCGGTCAGTTTGCTAAAGAATGGATTCTTGAATGCAGGGCAAACAAGCCGGTATTTAACGCACTTACGAAAAAAGGTGAAGTTCATCCCATCGAAGAGGTCGGAGCTAAGCTCAGGGCAATGATGCCATGGCTTAAAAAAGGAAAACTCGTAGATAAATCGAAGGCGTGATCAAGTTCGCCCCAGAAGGTTATCCGTTTATTCTTGGATCCCTTCTTTTAGCAGTAATAGCCTCTTTTTTTCTGATCTGGGCCTGGAGATCCGGAAGCCACGGAATCCTCTTGTATTCTTCTCTTGGTGTTTTTTGTTTTCTCTGCTGCATGACTCTGTTCATGGTCTTTTTTTTCCGTGACCCTGAAAGAATAATTCCTCAGGGAGAGGGCATCTTTGTATCCCCCGCAGACGGAAAGGTGATACTGATAAAGGATGTATTTGAAGAAGAATTTCTGAAGTCCGACGCAAAAGAGATTAGCATATTTATGTCCCCCCTCAATGTTCATGTCAATCGCGCTCCGTGTGATGGAAAAGTCCGTGCTGTGAAGTACTCACCCGGCCAATACATGGCAGCATACAGGGATGATGCGCCTTTAAAGAATGAAAATATCGTAATGGTCCTTGACGGAGATGATGGGCAGATACTTGTCAGACAGGTTGCAGGTTTTGTGGCAAGGAGGGCTGTATGCAGAGTAAAAGCAGGTGATATCCTGAAGCGCGGTGAAAGATATGGTATGATAAAATTCAGCTCAAGGCTTGATGTCTATCTGCCGAAGAATGCCCGAATTAAGGTTAAAATAGGGGATAGGGTAAAAGCTGGAGAGTCTGTTATTGCAATCAATAAGTAGCAGCAAGATGGTATAGGAGAGTTTCAATCCGCTCAAATGCCATATCCTGCCTGCTTTCGATACCGATCTCGATTAACATGAGGAAATAAGGAGGAACATTATGAGCGAAGGACCAAAGGGAGCAATATTACAAAGAGATAAGAAAACATTCGCTATCGTGCCGAGGATTCCGATGGGTGTATTAACGCCGGAAATCCTCGAAAGTCTTGCAAGGGTTGCACGGAAATATAACGTTCGAATAATCAAGATAACCTCGGGGCAGCGTATTGCGCTTGTAGGGTTGAATCACGAAGATGTGGAAAATGTGTGGAAAGACCTCGAAATGGAGGTTGGTCCTGCTGAAG
>Ga0256868_10000467_pt1 | contig 23702 bp, 24 predicted proteins | sample RVTome_13_FD_187341 | JGI IMG/M metagenome (GOLD analysis project Ga0256868, IMG submission 187341) | Soil microbial communities from uranium-contaminated site in the Upper Colorado River Basin, Wyoming, United States - RVT92D227 HiSeq ...
GTCCTTCCTGAGGGCGTCTGGCAGACTGCCATGGACGCCTGGGCTTATCGTCGACCTCAACCTGGCTTTCTTGTACAGCATCTCAAGCAATCTGTCATCGTCCGCTCTCACGTCCTTCAAGCTTGCCGGCGGTATCTGCAGCACTACCTTCTTCAGAGCGGGTGACAGCTCGAGCTTCGGCTCTATCCCAGCCGCGAGGAGTCTGTGGTGTCCTCTTCTGCTCGACTCGGGTACTTCGGCTATGATCTTTCCTGGAGAGACGACCTTGGCCTGACACGCTAGCCGAACGCCAGCTCTCAGCTCTTTCTCGCTCAGGATCTTCGTCTCGCTGATGGTCGGCGGTCTGACGTATGTCTCTCCTGCTTGGACAACTATCTTGCACTTGCCGCACTTGCCCACAGACCCGCAGATAGACTCGATGGATACGCCAGCCTCCCTCGCGAGATCGAGCAGAGTCCTTCCCTCTCTGCACTCTACCTTCCGTCCCGCAGGCTGGAAATGTACAAGAGGAGTTGTCATGTCGCGTACCCATTCTGGAGAATACCCGCGATGATATAGTTTCTGCTCTTCGGGCTCCTCTCGACGGAGGACAAAACGAGCGGTTTCAGGTCTGCGAGAAAGTCGCGTCTCCAAACCGCCCAGACAAAGTGTTATTTGTGAAGGCGCCTATAAGGGTGCCGTGGGAAGAGCCGAATCGCGGCTCTGAACCGCTCTAAATGGGACGAGTGGGAGGATTAGGCAGTCAGAGTGCTGTGCAACATCTCGTGCAGGCGGATTGAGCAGAAGACATTGCTTCTTGAAGAACGGCCAGAAGCTTCACCTGGCGGTGGCCGTCGCCGCTCTTCTCATTGTACCCTCGATGTTCGTTCTGGCCGAGGCCGAAGCTCAGGGCGCTTCTATGACCACTCTCAGAATCGGGATGGTGGAGCCTATTGACAGCCTGAACCCATTCATGGGCGTAACAGACAACGCGTACATATTCTACGGACTCGTCTACGACTTTCTAGTGGCGGTCGACGAGGACATGAAACCTCAACCGAACCTCGCTCTCGAGTGGTGGATTGTTCCAGACGCGGAACCCTATGGATCAGTATGGCAGTACAACCTGACCGAGAACGCGTTCTGGCATGACGGCGAACCCTTCGATGCTGATGATGTCGTGTGGACGTACGAATTTCAGATAGGTGCGAATTGGAAATTGATGTGGGCATACCAGCCCTACACAATTCTGGTAGATTCGGTTGAGAAGGTAGATAAGTACACTGTTAGGCTTCATTTCGCGGATCGAACGACCGGCATTCCGACTCCTTGCGCGTTCGGAGACTCAATGATGGTTCCGATACTTCCCGAACATCTATGGAGGGACATGGACCCTGCGGCTGCCAGTGCGACGTACACGAACCCGAAGCCTGTCGGCACAGGGCCATTCATGTGCACGGACTCCACGGCTTCGGAGTGGCAGCGCGGTGACCGGCTGATTCTTTACAAGAACCCCGATTACCATGGCACCGCTGACTACGGGCAGGAGGTCAAGTTCGATAGGCTGATACTCGAGTTCTACTTGGAGCCAGCCGCGATGGTGACCGATATTCAGAGAGGTGCCATCGATCTTACTGCGTTCGACGCGCCCAGCTACAGCAGCCTCGTGGATTGGCTGAGCAGGCACGAGTCAGCGCCAATCGGGACATACCACGGACTCAAGTGCACATCGTACTCGGTCGAAATCGGCATATGCATGGAGGAGAACCCGGGGTTCAACCCTCTCCGGAGAGATTTCGCGGTAAGGCAGGCGTTGGCCTATGCGACGGACAAGGAGTTTATCAGAGACCACATCTACATGGGCTACTCCGAGATAGGTTCGGCGCTGCTCTCTCCGATATACGACGATTGGTACTGGGCCCCGGATATTTCGGAGGAGTATTCTTACAATATTGCCAAGGCGAACGAGGTCTTGGATTTAGCAGGCTATGTGTGGAACGATGATCACACCGTCCGAGAGTCCAGCGCTGGCAATCCTTTGGACCCTGCTGGGGGAACGCCATTATCGTTCGGGTTGCTTGTGGAGGAGGAGATGTTCGAGGACAAGGCTGTCGCCATGTTCCTCCAGGACGAGTGGGCGGAGATCGGCGTTCAAATCACTCCTGAGTTCGTTGACACCGCCCTTTGGTCGACCAGGGCCTACGGCGCCGCCTACGAGATTTTGCTTACATACTGGAGCGGAGACCCTGATCCGAACTACTTGTTGTACATACAAAGCAGCGACGCTCTGGGTGGCTGGTCTGAGAACTGGTATTCTAGCCCGTACTACGACGAGAACTACACGAATTCTTTGCTGAATGTCGACCCCTCGGTGCGGTTGCAGTATGTCATCAACTGTCAGAAGCTGACGTATAACGACGCTGCTTTCATCGTCTATGGATACCCCTACGGATGCTACGCGTGGAGGGAGGACCACTTCACTGGCTGGGGGGACTGGAGCCTACATCCAGGAAGACAGGAGAGCAACTTCTGGAGCGCATGTCCGCTTTTCTTCGATCTTGTTCCAGTCTCACAGAACGAACCTCCTATAGTAATTCTGGATAACGTGGCGGGTCCCGCCGGACAATCGCTGGCGGTGACGGCGTTCGCGTGGGACCCCGAGGGGGCAGAGATGGAGTACATCCTGGAGTTCGGGGATGGCTCGAACTCGACGGGGATTGTGCCCGAGGACGGCGAGATGTCTTTCGCTCACACATTCTCGATTTCGGGCACGTATGCCATGAATCTGACAGTCTCTGATGGAGAGCAGGGATCGAGCATGAACTCAGATGCCATCATAATCGCTTCTGGTGGAAACGCGCCGCCGTCTAACATACGAGTGCATCCAGATCCGATGAAGGCCACGCCGGGAACCCAGGTCATGTTCACGGTCTCCGGGAAGGACCTTGAGAACGACCCTGTGTCGCTGCGACTGAACTTCAGTGATGGGACGGCTGACTGGACTATGACCTTCGAGGAAACTTCTGCAGGCTTCGAGGTTTCAGTCGCACATACATTCGCGGTCGCAGGAGACTACGATATCATCTTGTCAGCCTCTGACGGCAACAACGAGACAGTTCAGGTAATCCTCTACTCAGTTGTCGAAGAGGACGCGGGGGGATTGAGCATGACGCTCATGCTCGGAATCGTTGTCGTGGTCGTGGTTGTGGCGGCAGTCGCCTTGCTTGTGCTCAGAAGAAGGCGCGGGCCAAAAGAGGAAGAGGAAGTAAGGCTGCCTTGAGGACTGGTGACCTGAGCGGGGGAATGCGACAGGTGGGCCACTCTATGCGCTGGATGACCGATGGGAGGAGAGCATGAGACAGTCTTTCAGGATGTACGTCTTGAAGCGGCTGATCTACGTCGCGGTGACGATATTCCTGATCATGAGCTTCAACTTCCTCCTATTCCGAGTAATGCCCGCGGACGTCACCAGGATACTGATACCCAAAGGAGCCAGCAACGAGACCATTGAAAGGCTCACGGAGTTCTACGGCCTGGACGACCCAATACCGGTCCAGTATGTCATCTTCCTGAAGCAGACATTCACGGGAGACTTCGGAGAGAGCATCAGCTTTCTCAAGGGAGAAGAAGTCTCCTCCGTCATAGTGACCTATACCGCGAAGACGCTCATGCTCGTCGGGATAGGCACCGCCCTATCGATATTCTTCGGTGTGATTTTGGGGCGAGAAACTGCATGGCGTAGAGGGAAGATGTTCGATCGCGTGGGGAGCTCGTTCTTCCTCATATTCTACTGCATGCCCACGTTTCTATTCGCCCTCCTAATCCTGACAATGGTGGCCAGCTTTTCCGATTGGCCGATCAAAGGAGAGTACAGCGCGGACTACCAGCATCTTGATATCCTCGGCAAGCTAGCTGACCGGGGACAGCACCTCCTCCTTCCCGTATTTGCTCTTGTGATCGAGACCATTGCCACATTCTCCATTATCACAAGGAGCTCGCTCATAGATGTGCTGACCGAGGAATATATGGTGACGGCTGTGGCCAAAGGCCTTCGGGGAAAGGACATCCTTAAGCATCACGCGATGCCGAACGCAATGCTTCCCGTAGTCACCGTGGTCGCGATGAATGTCGGCTGGATTCTCAGCGGGGCGATCATGATCGAGGTGATATTCTCGTACCAAGGTCTCGGCTACCTCACGTACAGGGCCGTGCTGAGTTACGACTATCCCCTGATTCAGGTTGCGTTCATGCTTGAGGCAGTAGCGGTGATAATTGCCAACTTCATCGCGGACCTCGCGTTGTTCGCGCTGGACCCAAGGGTGAAGATATGAGTGTCCAGCACGACAAGCCCAGAAATGATCCGCTTTCAAGGATATTTACTGAGAGCAGGAAGGAACGCGCTCGCCTGCTTTTGGCGAACATGAAGAAGATAGCGAAGCAATTCAGGAAGAGCCGTGGTGGGATGCTCGGAGTTTGCGTGCTTTCGTTCTTTGTCTTGACAGCTATATTCGCTCCTTGGATTTCGAGGTACGATGATCCGAACGATGAGGAATGGGCGAGGGTCAACCCCGATTTCTCACCCCCAACGTTGGACTTCCTGTTCGGAACGGACCATTTCGGGAGGGATGTCTTCAGCCTCACATGGTACGGTGCCAGAGCCTCTTTGATCGTCGGAGTGGTTGCGTCTTTGATATCGATCATTCTTGGAACCGTCATCGGCTTGTGCGGAGGTTATTTCGGGAAACTGCCAGACGAGATATTGATGAGGCTGACTGATTTCTTCCTGGTGATCCCGTGGTTTCCCCTCATGATTGTCATCGCGAGCCTCTTGGGTAGATCCTTCACCAATGTGATCATAGTGATCGGGATCACAAGTTGGCCTTCAACGGCGCGGATCGTGCGAGCGCAGGTGCTGTCGGTGAAGGAGAAGGGCTTCGTCGAGCGAGCACGTGCAGTGGGATCCGGTAGCGTTAGGATCATCTCGAGGCACATAATGCCGAACGTGCTTCCACTTGTGTTCGCCAACACGACGCTACTGATCGCGAACTCGATCTTCTCCGAATCCTTCCTCGATTTCTTCGGCTTGGGTGACCCCACGGTCGTTAGCTGGGGAACGATGCTCGAGGAGGCGTACAACTGGGAAGCGTTCGCGAGGTTCGCGTGGTGGCAGATCGCTGCGCCAGGGGCATGCATCGTTGCGCTAATCCTCGCGTTCTATCTGATAGGCGAGGCTCTTGACGATGTCCTGAACCCGAAGCTGCGGAGAAGGTAGCCTCAGACAACTGGCTTTCTGTAGAACACGAACTCCTTCTCGCTCTTGTAGCCAAGCCTGAGATAAACGCTCAGAGCTCTCATTGGATTCTCTGTGTCTACGTCGAGCGTGGCGGCGTCGACCCCTTCCGCTCTCAGCACTGCCAGGCTTCTGGCGATCAGGGCGCCTGCGACTCCCTGGTTTCTCCACGGCTTTCGGACGAAAATGCGCTCCGTGTGACCCCAGTTTCTTCCGAGGCTCTTGTTCTCCTCTTCGTCAATGTAGTTGTGGACCCCACCAACGACTTCTTCCCCTTCCCAAGCGATCTGCCAGAGTCTCGGCTGGTGGAGTCTTGATTCCGTCCAGAGCTGAAATGCCTGGTCGTTGTAGGTGCGCTCGGAGAAGTTCCTCATGTCCTTGAACGCCTCCCTCGTCGCGTCCCAAATCCTTCTCATGTCCTCGGGCTTCGCAGGGCGCACCTCGACTCCTTTCGGGAATGGCAGGTCAGGGATGTCCTCAAGGTTGTGACGGACCATCTCGTAGAGATACCATGAGGGCGAGAAATCTTCCCTTTCCAGCAATCCTCTCCACTCGCTGTTCTGGGCTGCTGAGTACACTTCCAGAAAGCGGTCTCCATCTGCTGGTTGCTCCGCCGCGATTTCGTGAGCCCTTCGTTCGCAGAATCTGATTAGCGCGTGCCGCAGCCCCTTGTTGCGTTCCTCGGGTATGACCATGGCCAGCATCGGGTGCAGCTGTGTGCCGTCGTCGAGCGGGCGGAGGTATGACTCAGCAAACCCCACGAGCTTCCGATTCCTCTCTAGAAGTACGACGTCCTGCACAGGGTCGAAGAAATCCGTCTTCGCGAACAGCTGGTCCATGTCTTCCACGGCAACGCTCGCGTCTATCAAGTCCGCAGCCCAGCTAGCTTTCATGACTTCCACTGTCGAAGCCTTGTCCTCGCTGCCTCTGTACCTGCGCATCTCGCACCCTGCGCCGGCGGCGCCTTCCGGAAGGAACAGTGAGCCTAGCTCGGACTCTCTCATGTGTCTTCTTTCCGGGCAACGCGCCCTTGGACTAGATAACTGTTTTGTCCAGGGCGCTCAGGTTGTTCCCAGCCCCCGCTCCGATGCTGGTCAGCAACCCTTTTATACGTCCACCATTTACTCCATCTCGGTCTTTTCACCGGAAAGGGCCTGTGAATGATGACGGCGCGAAAGCGCCTGAAGGAGGTATCAGTTTGGCAAAAGCGGTATACGTGAAGTTCGAGATGCCCAAGGAGCTTGTCGACAAGACATATGAAATCGTGGAGCTCGCCCGAGACAGCGGGAAGCTGAGGAAGGGTACGAATGAGGTCACGAAGCTCGTCGAGAGGGGAGAGACTACGATGGTCGTCATGGCCGAAGACGTCTCTCCGCCCGAGATCTTGATGCACATGCCGGCTCTCTGCGACGAGAAGAACATACCGTACTCGTACGTTCCGAGCAAGGCCGAGTTGGGCAACGCGTGCGGGCTCGAGAAGCCGACTGCGGCGATCGCAATCATCGACGCTGCGAAGGGCAAGCCCGCCTTGGACGAACTGGCGGAGAAGCTCAAGGCGCTGAAGAAGTAGGTGGCCTAGATGCCGGATGACAGCATTCCATCAACCGTTGTCGAGATCATCGGCAGGACCGGGATGACTGGTGAGGCTACCCAGGTCAAGGTCAGGGTAATGGATGGCAGGGACAAGGGGCGCATCATAACCAGGAACGTCATGGGACCTATCAGGGTCGGGGACGTGTTGATGCTTAAGGAGACTTCGAGGGAGGCCAGGAAGCTCAGCGTGCGCTGAGCGCCTAGCCCACCGGTGGTGAACAAATGGTCGAGCGAAGGATCTGCACGTTCTGCGGCGACGAGATTGAGCCGGGGACTGGCAGGATGTACATCAAGAAGGACGGAGTCATCTTCCACTTCTGCACTTCGAAGTGTTTCAAGAACCTGGTCATACTGAGAAGGGTTCCGAGAAGGACCACATGGACCAGGTACTACGAGCGGGAGAAGCAGGTTCGGATGAAGGGCGCTCCACAGGCGCCCGAGGCTCCTAAAGCGAGGAAGCTGAAGAAGCCCGCGGAGGAGAAGGCCGGGGCCGAACCAGAAACGAAGAAGGAAGAGCCCGCCGAGAAGGAGCCCAAGAAGCCCGAGAAGAAGGACGAACCTCTGAAGGAGAAGGCCGCACCCAAGCCCGAGAAGAAGCCTGCAGCGAAGAAGCCGGCCACGAAGAAGGCTGAGGGCGAGAAGAAGGCAAAGCCCAAAGAGGCTTCTGCGGAGGCTCAGAAGGAATGATCGAGAAGACCTTCGTCATGGTCAAGCCCGATGGAGTCCAGAGGGCTCTTGTCGGCAAGATAGTCCAGCGGTTCGAGGACCGCGGGCTCAAGGTCTGCGCGATGAAGATGATGAGGATACCGCGGGAGCTCGCGGAGAGGCATTATGAGGAGCACAAAGGCAAGGCGTTCTTCGAGCCTCTTCTGTCGCACATCACATCTGGACCGGTCGTGTGCATGGTCCTCGAGGGCGAGAATGCGGTTGCTGCGGCAAGGACCATGATGGGCAAGACGAATCCTCAGGACGCTCTCCCGGGAACCATCAGAGGAGATTTCGGCCAGGTAACGGGCAGGAACATCGTCCATGGTTCCGATTCTTCGGAGAGCGCAAAGCGGGAGATCAAGCTCTTCTTCAACGATTACGAGCTGCAGAAGTACGATCGGATCGACGAGGCTTGGCTATTCGAGAAGTGAAACCCCCGAAACATCTTCAGTCCGCCATTTTCGGCTGTTCTTAGTTAACTTGATATATCGTCCTCCCATCTTCGAGTTGCGATGACTGTAAGGCACCCGATTGTCTCGGTTATGGGCCATGTGGACCACGGCAAGTCCACTATACTGGACAAGATCAGGGGAACCAAGGTCGTTAGCAGGGAGGCCGGAGGCATCACTCAGGCAATCGGCGCGACAGACGTGCCCATCGATACCATTTACAAGATGTGCGGCCCGCTGATAGGCGAAAGGAAATTCACGGTGCCTGGTCTGCTTTTCATCGACACTCCAGGCCACTATTCGTTCGTGACTCTCAGGACAAGGGGCGGGTCCTTGTCGGACCTTGCGGTTCTCGTGATAGACATCAACGAGGGGCTGAAACCCCAGACCCTTGAGTCGATCAATATCCTGAAGAAATTCAAGACACCATTCGTGATTGCTGCTAACAAGATCGACCTCATTCCAGGGTGGCGCCGACACGAGAATGCGACGCTCGCGCAGTCCGTGTCCGACCAGGACCCTAGGATAGCTGCAGAACTGGATCAGAAGCTGTATGAGCTCTCGGGCAAGATCTTCGACAAGTGCGGGTTCAGCGCGGACAGGTACGACAGGGTGACGGATTTCACGAAGACGATAGCCATTGTGCCAGTCAGCGGCAAGTATGGTGAGGGCCTTCCAGATCTTCTCCTGATGCTAGTTGGTCTCGCTCAGAGATTCCTAGAGGAGGAGCTCAGGACCGAGGAAGGTCCTGGTGAGGGGACAGTCCTCGAGGTGAAGGAGGAGAAGGGCATAGGCACCGTCGTGGACGCCATCATCTACAAGGGCACGGTTAAGGTGGGAGACCAGGTTGTGGTGTCCGCGGTCGGAGGGGACCCCATCCAGACGAAGATAAAGGGGCTCCAAAGACCAAGGCCCTTGGATGAGATCAGGGACCCAAGTCAGAGATTCGATCGCGTCAAGGAGGCATCGGCTGCAGCTGGTGTGCGAATCATCGCCCAGGGATTAGAGGGCTCGATGGCCGGCGGGACGATCCGGGTAGTTCGCGACAACCTCGAGGAGGTCCTCGAGGAGGTCAAGCAGGAAAGCCAGATCAAGGCGGAGCTAGCCTCTGAAGGAATAGTCGTGAGAGGAGACGCGGTTGGGTCTCTCGAAGCTTTGGCTTTCGAGGCGAAGGCGAAGGAACTGCCAATCAGGAAGATCGATATCGGCAATGTGATGCGAAAGGATGTCGTCGAAGCCTCCCATTTCGAGAACCCTCTGTATAGGGTAGTGTTTGCATTCAATTCGAAGGTCAACGAGGACGCGAGAGCCGCGCTGAGCGAGACGGGCGTGAAGATCTTCGAGAACGACGTCATATACAGGTTACTAGAGGACTACGAGGCCTGGTGCGAGGAGCGCAAGAAAGAACTCGAGGTCGAGAAGAGGCTCGAGATCGTGTTCCCGGGGAAGATAATAATCCTCAGGGACCACGTCTTCCGAGTGAGCAAACCTGCAATAGTCGGAGTGCGCGTGCTCGCTGGCAGGATACGGCCCGGGCAGTGGTTGATGAGGGATGATGGGCGGTCAATAGGCAAGATAAGGAGCATCAGGACCGGCGAGGAGCCCTTGAAAGAGGCCCTGATGGGAAGCGAGATCGCAGTGGCAATCGACGACGCGACGGTTGGCAGACAGATAAACGAGGAGGAAGTGTTGTATGTCGATATCCCTGAGAGCCACGCGCACGAGCTGTCCAGCTACAAGCTGAGCGCGGACGAGCAGGAAGCCTTCGACCAGATTGCGACAATCAAACGCAAGGAGAAGCCGTTCTGGGGAAGGTGAAATCACTTCTCAGTTGGATATCCTGCTCTCTTCCAGTCTTCTATTCCAGCTTTGTACTCCAGCACATTCTTGAAGCCGAACCTCTCAAGTTTCTCGGCGGCTATTGTGCTTGACTTGCATACGGTGTTGGTGCAGTAGGTTACCACTGTCCTGTCCTTGTCATACTCTCTCAGAGCGTGCTCGCCTATTCGCTCTGCAGGCATCCGTACAGCTCCGGGTATGTGCTCTCTCTCATATCCCTCGTGCATGCGCGCGTCTACAAGCAGGAAGTCTGCGCCTTGGTCTATCATCGACTTGAGTTCCTTCCCATCTATTTGTCTGATCATCTCACTCCGCGCAGTATGAGGGCATGCCCTTGGATATCGGTGCCGACGTACCGGGAAGGGGGTGGGCAAAACGCATGACCAGTATCCCAAGACCGCGTCCGAAACCTATTTAACTCCTTGCGCAATAGGGCGTCCTGCAAACCGGAGTGGATTGTTTGGCAGACTTCAAGGCCGTTATCAACGATCCTAAGGATGGCAAGTCATATCAGGTATCTGTAGCGGGACATCATGCGAACTCGCTCATAGGCAAGAAGATCGGCGACGTAGTCGACGGAATATTCGTGGGTCTTCCAGGATTCAAGCTCCAGATCACGGGCGGTAGCGACAAGGACGGGTTCCCGATGCGCAAGGACCTCCCTGGCCCGAGGAGGAAGAGGCTTCTCATATCCAAGAGCATAGGCTTCAACTCTCTCGAGGGCGGGCTCAGACGGAAGAAGACCATGAGGGGCAACACGGTCGCCCCGGACTCCCTGCAGATCAACATGAAGATCACTCAGCACGGCATGAAGCCCGTCTCCGAGCTCATCAAGAAAGAGGAGAAGAAGCAGTAATGAAGGTCCCAAGCCAGCCAGAGACCAATATCGGCATGATCGGCCACGTCGACCATGGCAAGACCATGCTGACGAAGGCTCTGACCGGCGAGTGGACCGACAGGCATTCTGAGGAAGTGAAGAGGGGCATCTCCATAAGGCTCGGATATGCCGATGTCGCGTTCTACAAGTGCAAGGACTGTGACGAGCCTCAGTGCTACACCAACCAGCCGGCCTGCCCCAAGTGCGGAGGCGAGTGTGAGCTCCTCAGATCCGTTTCATTCGTTGACGCCCCCGGCCACGAGACCCTGATGGCGACAATGCTCTCCGGAGCGGCTATCATGAACGGCGCGCTCCTGCTGGTCGCCGCAAACGAGAAATGCCCCCAGCCTCAGACGAGGGAGCATCTGATGGCCTTGTCCATAATCGGCGTCGACAGGGTCGTCGTGGTCCAGAACAAGATCGATATCGTCTCCAAGGAGGAGGCGAGGCAGAACTACGGCGAGATACAGCAGTTCATCAAAGGGACCATCGCGGAGACTGCCCCGATAATCCCGATATCAGCGCATCATGATGTCAACATCGACACCTTGATCAAGACGATCGAGGAGAAGATACCGACTCCCAAGTGGGACAAATCCAAGCCTGCGAGGATGTACGTTGCCAGGTCCTTCGATGTGAACGTCCCCGGCACGAAGATAGATAAGCTGAAGGGCGGCGTTATCGGAGGGTCTCTCATCCATGGCAAGCTGAAAGCAGGGGACGAGATCGAGATCCGCCCCGGCCGAAAGGTCGAGAGTGGAAGAGGCTCGTCCTGGGAGCCGATTCTCACCAAGGTGCGGTCACTGTTCGCGGGCGGTCTGGCATTGAGCGAGGCGACCCCAGGAGGGCTGATTGCCATTGGAACGGGCCTGGACCCTGCATTCACCAAGTCCGATTCGCTGGTCGGAAGGCTGGCAGGCGTTCCTGGAACCCTCCCCGAGATACACAATTCCCTCACGATCAGAACGGAACTGATGAAGCGCGTGGTGGGGACCGCATCGGAGCTCGCGGTTGACAACCTGAAAACAAACGAGCCCCTGATGCTCAGCGTGGGCACGGCGACGACGGTTGGCGTTGTCACGAGCGGAAGATCGGAGAGCGCGGAGATCGGGCTGAAGATACCAGTATGCACCGAGAAGGGGCAGAGGATCGCGATCTCGAGGCGCGTCGCTGGCAAATGGCGACTGATCGGATACGGCGTTGTCCAGTGAGGCTGGGATGTCCTTGCCTAGCGGGGTCGTTCTTGACGCGAATGCTCTCATGATGCCTTTTCAGTTCAAGCTCAATCTAGACAGAGAGATAATGAGGCTATTCGGGGAGACGCCAGTATATGTTCCTAGTTCTGTTCTCGGAGAGCTTTCGGCGTTGGCGGATAAGAACGCCAAGGCGGCGCTGGCGCTGGCGAGGAAGTACAGCATAGTAGAGACAGACCTGAGCGGGGATGACGGCGTCATAGACGTCGCCGAGAGAAGGTCCGCGGCGGTGCTGACGAACGACAAGGAACTGATCCGAAGACTGAGCAAGAGACACATCGAGGTCGTTCGGCTTCGCGGAAAGGGTCATCTGGTCAGGAACGAGCGCTGATCTTCGGATCGTCCTGCGTTGCTGTCCTCCCGCAAGGTCTCTCATGACGATATCCGCCCATCGTCCTCCTGTTTTCGGTCGAAAAGCTATTATGAGGCCTCGTTAATCCGAACACCGGAATGCACGAGAAGCAGATTGCCACGCTGAAGCACATCGCCTTGATGGGCGGGGTCCACGACTATATCGCGATTTCCTCGAGAGAGCTCGGCAACGTTCTGGAGATATCACAGCAGAGCGCGTCAAAGAAGATACTAGAGCTGCTCGGAGAAGGCCTGATCGAGAGGGACCTCGGTGCTCGAAGGCAGCGCATCAAGCTCACTGACAAGGGGTTCGACCTCCTGAGGAAGGAGTACTCAGACTACCAACGGATATTCGAGATGAAGGATCACCTCGTTATCCTTGGAACGGTCACGTCCGGTCTTGGCGAAGGACAATACTACGTGAACCAGGAGGTCTACGCCGAGCAGTTCCAGAAGAAGCTGTGGTTCAAGCCGTTCGAAGGAACCCTCAACCTGAGGATAGCCGACCCGGAACTGCCCAAACTCGACATACTGCGCAAGTCAGAGGGCATTCTGATAAAGGGGTTCGAGAAGGATGGCAGGACCTTCGGAGATGTGAAGTGTTTCTTGGCGACAATACACAACATGGAGTGCGCCGTCGTGTTGCCGGTTAGGTCCCATCACACGGACATAATCGAAGTAATCTGCAAGTACCACCTTCGCCGCTCCCTCGGGCTGAAGGACGGAGACCAGATCGAGCTGATCGTCTCTCTCTGATGCTCAGAGCTTCTTCGCTGCATATTCCAGTACGGACTCGAATACGGCTCTGCCATCGCCCGCGCCATCGGGGCTTCTGGTCCAGTCAGGGTGCGTGAATCTGAAGAACACCCGCTCTGGGTGTGGCATTAGCCCGAAGACGTTCCCGTCACGGTTGCATATGCCCGCGATGTTGTCGGTCGAGCCATTCGGGCACCAGGGGTATCCTGCTAGGTTGCCGTCAGGGTCAACGTACTTGAAAACGAGCTGGTCGTTCTCCTCGAGCTCGCGCACGATTTGCTTTGACTTATCGAGAGGGAACATGAGCTTCCCTTCCGCGTGCGCTGAGGGGATCAGCGATATCTTGTCCGGGCTTATCCTGGAGGAGAAGGCGCAACTCCCGCGGTTGACTTTCCTAAGCAGTGTGGGCCTGCACTCGAACCTGGCGGAATCGTTGGTCCCGAGAACCGCCTCGGGGAAATCGGACATGATGCCTGACATCGCAGGTAGGAGCCCGGTCTCAACGAGTATCTGGAACCCATTGCAGACGCCAAGGACCGGCTTTCCAGCCTTCACGAACTCCGTAAGATCCTTCGATAGCTTGCTCTTGAGCCTGGCTGCGAGGATGGCTCCCGCCCTGACGTAGTCCCCCGCCGAAAATCCGCCTGGAAGGGCGAGAATCTGATAGTCGGAGAGCGACCTCCTCTCCTCCGACGAGACATCTGTGCCTGTGAGCTGCTTGAGGTGCACTTTTTCCGGCTTTGCCCCGAGACGTTTGAAGGAAAGGTACATCTCCTCCTCGCAGTTTGTGCCCTCGATTCTGAGAACGCAGACCCTGACCTGGCTCGCCTTCATCCTACCGCCCTCCACAGAGGCGAGGTGAAGCTCTCAGTCAGCTTCGCCACATCGGTGTCAACTAGTGTCTTGTTGGATCGTATCCTCAGACTTCCTCCTCCAACGGTCCCGAGCTTGAGCACTCTCGCCCTTCTGTCCTTCGGCAACAGCTTCTCCTTGCCTCTTCTGAGCTCGATGATCCATCTGCTGTTGCTTTCCGAGAACAGCTTGGCGTCGGACCGGAGCATGGGGCCCTTCGAGAGGTCTGCCTCAGCTCCGACATTTCCTCCAATGCACATCTCAGCCATCGCCACAGCCAAGCCTCCATCGGAGACGTCGTGACAGGCCACAATCGCCCCGCGTTCTATCCCGCCAATCACTACATCCATGCCCGCTTTCAACGAGTGAATGTCCACGTCAGGCACTCTGGCCGAGTAGCTCTTCGTCATTCTGTAGTACTCTGAGGCTCCCATCTCGTCTTTGGTCACTCCGACCATCGCGATTGTGTTACCCTCCTGCTTGAAGTCTGAGGTCACACACCTCCTGATGTCTCTGACAATCCCGCATCCGAGCACGGTGGGCGTGGGAAGCACGGCGCCTGTCTGCGCCTCGTTGTAGAAGCTGACGTTTCCCGACGGTATCGGTATGCTCAATTCTGCCGCGACCTCGCCCATACCCCTCACAGCTTCTCTGAAGAGCCAGAGTCTGTCAGGCTTTTCGGGGTTCCCGAAATTGAGACAGTCGGTCAGAGAATGTGCGCGTGCGCCTACGGCTGCGAGGTTCCTGCATATCTCGTCCAGGCAAGTCTTTCCTCCTCTGTAAGGGTCGATCATGACGGCCCACGGATTGGCAGACGTCGCGACTGCGAGCCCCCGGAACGAGTCTTCGACCGGCTTGAGGACAGCCGCATCTCCATGGCTCCAGTGCCCGAGTTTGCCTTGCAGAGGCTTTATGACGGTGTTCGCGCGGACCTCGTGGTCGTATTGCCTGATGACCCAGTCCTTGCTGCATATGTTGTGTGATCCCAGCAATCTCAGAAGTTCCTTGTCATACCTGTCTTTTGCCTTTGGGCTCTTCTCCTTGGACCTGCGCTTTCTCCGCTCGACACTGCACGGCCTGCAGTACTCTGGCCCCGCGGTTAGGAATTCGAGGTCCATGTCGAAGACCTTCTCGCCCTGGAAGTACAGGCGCACGACCTTCTCTTCGATGACTTTTCCGATAGGTGTGGCGGGAACGTCCCAGAGTTTGAACACATGGAGGGCCTCGTCCACGTTCTTCGGGGATACCGAGAGCATCATTCTCTCCTGGGACTCAGACACCCATATCTCCCAGGGCGCCAGACCCTCCTCTTTCAGCGGCACCTTAGACAGATCTACTTCCGCGCCGCAGCCGCCCGCGAGAGCGATCTCGCCCACGACGCATGACAGTCCCCCGCCTCCGAGGTCTTTCATGCCGTTGACGAGGCCTTTCTCGTTCGCTTCCAACACGGCGTGTATGACAGGCTCCTTCATGATTGGGTCGCCCAGCTGCACCGCACCTCTGGACTCGGTTTCGCTCTCTTTGGTGAGCACAGCAGACGCGAAAGTCACTCCGTGGATGCCGTCCCGGCCGGTTCTTCCTCCAACTAGGACCATGACATCCCCGGGGCCTTTCACTGCGTTCCGCCTTATGTTCTTCTTCTCGGCGATTCCGATGCAGCCCACGTTGACGAGGCAATTGCCGACATAGCTGTCATCGAACCACACCCCGCCAGAAATGGTTGGCAGGCCGACTCTGTTCCCGTAGTCCCTGATCCCGGCGACGACTCCGGCAAAGAGGTACTTAGGATGCTTGACACCCGGAGGAAGCTTTTCTGCTGGGTAGTCGATCGGCCCGAAGAACAGAGGGTCGACGAGCGCGATCGGCTGTGCGCCCATGCACAGAACGTCCCTGATGATCCCGCCTATGCCCGTCGCGGCCCCGCCGTACGGCTCGACCGCGCTAGGGTGGTTGTGGCTCTCAATCCTTAGCGCGTACGCGTGGTCCCTGTCGAACTCCATTACCCCCGCATCGCCTCTCTCTATCACTTGGCGAGTGTCTATCCCGAAAACGTACTTCTTCAGGAACACCTTCGAGCTCTTGTAGCAGCAGTGCTCGCTCCATGCTTGGCCGAGAGACTGGAACTCGACGTCCGTAGGGTCCCTGCCCTTCATCTTGAAGTGTTCGCGGACCCTGTGCATCTCCTCGAGTGAAAGGCCGGTGCCGCTCTCTCGGCTCAGTTCAACAAGTTCCTCGTCCGTCGCCTCGGAGAGCCTGATCTCGACGAGTCCGAAGGGGACGTCCACGCGTGAATACAACCTTTCAGCAGACATCCCGCTACCTCATTTGAACTTGATCGTATAGTTGTGTATGACCGGGTTGGCCAGGAGCCTCCTGCACATGTCGTCCACTCTCTTCTCGGCCTGCCCTCGGTCTCCATCAAGCTCTATCTCGAAAACCTTCACAGTCTTCACGCCTCTTAGGCCCTCAAAACCAAGCAGTTCGAGAGCCTTGAGAGTGTTCTTGCCCTCAGGGTCCGCCACCCCCTTTTTCAGCTCGACCCTGACCTCTGCAACGACCATCCCATTTCACCTGCGTGGGGGATTGAGTAAGCTGATACTTCTAGCTTTTGAAACTGCACTCATCGCGCCGACGCTGACGAGATTCAGCGAATGCGCCCTGTCATTTCTTCATCTTTCGCCCGAAGGCGAGGTATCCCGTGTGCCCGAGCATCTCGAAGCTGGGCCTTACGCCGCCATCGTGTACAATCATCTCTCGCTGCAGCGTCTCGAACGATGTGACTTCGCCAAGGCCTGCATCCCGCATCTTCCTCACGCAGTCGTTCAGCTGATTCGCGTTCGGGACATAGCAGCAGACATGCCCACCTATCCTCACAGCTGCTGAGATGTTGTCCAAGGCATCCCAAGGGTTGGGGATGTCAAGCACAGCTGCATCGACGTCCTTCGGGAGGTCCGCCGTGCATATGTCCTCGATGCGAAGCTCCCAGCACGCAGAGTTCTCAGCCATCGCAACATTCTTCTTTGCGAGGTCCGCGTGGTCATTCCTAGTGTCGAATGAGTATACCTTCCCGGAAGGTCCGACCGCTTTCAGCAATACAACCGCCAGTGCGCCAGATCCGACGCCTCCCTCTATGACGGTGCTCCCGCACCCGAGGTCCAAGTGGAGAGGGATTTGAAAGCTGTCCTTGGGGATTATTATCTGCGCTCTTCTCTGGATTATTCCGATGATGTCTCGGACGCTCGGCTTCAGGAGAAGGAACTCGCGCCCCCCGACCTGTATCGTGTCCCCGAACGAGGAGGAGCAGACGCGGCTACCGTCGACTACGCCCAGGCCTCCGACCTCAATCATCTTATCGGCCGCGACGAACTGGACCTTCTTCCCTCCAGCATCGACTAGCAGGACGCGGGTCCCCTCTTGGATCATGTGGATGCCAATCACGGTAGATGTTTATAAGCAGTCACTCAGGGACCTTGCCTTGCGAATCGGAGATCTACGTCAGCGCCGCACTTGGAGCACTTCTCCTCCATGTAAGCGATTGCGTTACCGCATTTCGGACACCTTGGGAGCGGGGCATCCCTCATGTCCTTCTTTCTGGGCCGCTCGCTGCCAGATTCAGATCGAATGCGGGCAGACTTATTCTCTTCCGGCATCGGCAAGTTGGCAAGCGGCCCGGGAACTTGTGGTGTGGGATAGATTGGTTGCAGGTTGTCGGGGCTGTAGGCCAGTCTCAGGAAGACGAAGCCTGCCGTCGCTATGACGATGATGAATATCACCACAATCACCACAGCCGCGATGCTCATACAGGCTCCTCTCCTGCTAATAATTATTATAACAATTCATATTTAAATCATCTTTGCCGTTGTATCATCCGATAAGCCGAATCGAGCATATCGGCGCCCCCCCTGCTGCGCGCGCACACGACGGGCCAGATAGCCCAGTCCTATCACTCGAAACCGAGAAGGTCTAAATACGGCCTTGGCGTTCACTTTGCCGTATCTCGATGGGGACTGGTAATAGGGAGTTGCGTCAGGATTTGTTGACACAACACGTTAGCGCCCTTAGTGCCACCTTTGAAGGGGAGATCTTGGATTCAGGAGGATCGAAGTCATGAGCAAGGGTTTGAAGGTCGAAAAGGAGAAGTGCATTGGCTGCCAGCAGTGCATGCTGATTTGCTCAGGCAGGCATGTAGGCAAGTTCAATCCGAGCGAATCCCGCATCAATGTGGAAGACAAGTTTCCAGAACCGGCAGAGTTCAAACTGAGCTACTGCATCCACTGCGATGAGCACCCCTGTGTCGAGGCGTGCCCCGAAGAGGCAATTGTCCTTGATGACGTACAAGGCATATACATTGTCGACAAGGAGAAGTGCACTGGGTGTGGCGCTTGCGTCGAAGCCTGTCCTTACGAGGGCTGCTGGTTAGACCCGTCAGGTTCCTATTCGGTAAAATGCGATCTCTGTGGAGGTGTCCCCCAGTGCGTTGAGATCTGTCCCAGGGGCGTAATCAAGAGGTGATTTGAATGGCAGATGGTTACACTGGAAAGGTGTTAAGAGTCGACTTGACTAGCGAGAAGATCGCCACGGAGCCACTCAACCGCGAGTGGGCAAAGCGGTTCATAGGCGGAAAAGGGCTCGGAGCGAGGTATCTCTTTGAGGAGCTGAAGCCAGGCGTGGATCCCCTGTCGCCAGATAATGTTCTCATGATTTGGACTGGGCCTCTCGTCGGCACGATGGTTCCTTTGACCAGCAGATACGCGGTTGTCACAAAGTCTCCACAGACGGGGACCTTCCTGGACAGCTATGCGGGCGGATACTTCGGTCCTGAACTCAAGTACTCTGGCTTCGACGGCGTGATCATAAAGGGCAAGGCAAACAAGCCAGTCTATCTGTGGATCAATGATGGCAAAGCTGAGATGCGCGACGCGAAGAACCTCTGGGGAAAGGACAACTTCAAGACGGAGGAGCTTATCCGCAAGGAGACCGGGCAGAAGAGCGCCAGAGTTGCCTCGACCGGTCCAGCAGGTGAGAAGCTCTCGCTGATAGCCGGTGTTACGAGTGACCTAACCAGGAACGCTGGGAGAGGGGGTGGCGGCGCGGTCTTCGGGTCGAAGAACCTGAAGGCGGTTGCCTGCCGGGGCACAATTGGAGTCGAAGTGCCCAACATAGACGAGCTCATGAAGATGTCCAAGGAGATGTTGCTCAAGGATGTTGTCGAGAATCCCGATCACGCCGGCTCAATCACTGACGGGACACCGATAATTGTCGACATGAGCCAGAATGCCGCAATATTGCCGACAAGGGACTGGAGCTCAGGGGAGTTCGAAGGCTCAGCCGGCATCAACTCGGATGCCCTCAAGACCAGGGTCCTCGTGAGAAGGAAGGCATGCATGGGTTGCGGAATCGCGTGTGGCAGCTGGTCGAAGGTCAGTAAGGGGGCGTTCAAGGGAGCGTCGACGGAGGGTCCGGAATACGAGACCATCGGATTGTCCGGTTCCAACTGCGGGATCAAGAACATCGAGACGATCGTCAAATTCGCAGAGGAGTGTGACAAGCTCGGGCTGGATACTATGTCAGCGGGAAGCGTCACTGCGTTCGCGATGGACCTATACGAAAGGAAGATGTTGACTAAGAAGGACACAGGGGGCCTGGATCTGAAGTTCGGCAACGAGGAGGCCTTCGTTAAGATGCCAGCGATGATCGCTAAGAGAGAGCACATCGGGGATGCGCTTGCTGACGGATCAAAGAGAGCTGCCAAGAAGATCGGCAAGGGCGCAGAGAAGCTGGTGATCGAATCCAAGGGTTGTGAGTATCCAGCGTACGATCCGCGAGGCTCCATCGGCATGGCACTCGCGTATGCCACATCGGACCGAGGCGCCGATCATAACAGAGCGTGGCCCGTTGCGCAGGATGCCTATGGGAGCGGCGACCCGTGGAATCCCGATGGCAAGGCTGCGATATGCGTGGAGGATAACACGAGGACGAGCGTTAAGTGGAGCTTCATCTTCTGTGACTTCTATGCTGTGAACTTCGCTAACATGGCGAAGTACTACACCGCAGTCACGGGCGTTCCCGCAGATGAAGCGTATCTCCGGTCCATTGGAAAGCGAGTCTGGAACCTCACGCGCGCGTTCAACGCTCGAGAGGGGTTCACCAAGAAGGATGACAATCTGCCCGAGAGGATGGAGAAGGAGCCCCTGAAGTCAGGAAAAACCAAGGGCAAGGTAGTCCCGAGAGCAGACTTCGAGAAGATGCTGGCGGAGTACTACAAGCTCTGGGGCTGGGACGACCAGGGAAGGCCCACCAGGAAGTCGCTGGAGGCCGCAGGCCTCGCCGACATCACGAAGAAGTTAGACTACCTCAAGTGATCGCCGGCGAATGGCCACATGTGGCGTGTGATGTACGTGTAGCCCAGCCAGTGCCTCGTTTCGCTCCATCCTGATGTCGAGACCCGGTAGGATAGGCGACGGTTCTCGTTATTATATTGGAATCGAAATTAAAACCTCTTCTTCGACCCCTTTTCACCATTCTTTTTCTTGGGATTGAAAGGTCGCCGATTACCATATCGTAATTGAGAAATTTTCAAGTTTTTCCCCCGGTTTGTTGAAATTCTTTCATATATTTCGATTGGAGATTGCACATAGACAACCTAGAAATACTCATGTTTCCAAGAATATATATCAGATGAGTGGCTTAAGGTGGATTGTAAGAGCCTAGTTCCCTGACATTATCACGCCATCACTTTGTTAGGACGTGTGAACTCAGGAGGATGGACTGATGACTCATACAAACAAGAAGTTCGGGCTGGTATTCCACTCGGACAAATGCAATGGATGCTTGGAGTGCGAGAAAGCCTGCAGCTCTTCTCATACCTCGAACGTCGCTTCTGGCAAGGAAAGGATCAAGGTCGTGAAGAAGGGCGACACGTACTCCGCTACCTATTGTGTGCACTGCGAGCACTGCCCGCCGAGCGAGGTGTGCCCATCCGCTCTTCTCGAGTTTCACGATCAAGGCAAGTTCTGGACGCTCGATGAGCACAGGTGTTTCGCATGCATGGCATGCATTCCCCGGTGCCCATACGACGCGGTCTTCTTCGAAGGCCAATTCGGTGTGGAAACAGCATACACATGCGACCTGTGCCAGGGCGACCCCAAGTGCCTGAAGGCCTGCCCAACGGGTGCGCTGACTCTCGAAAGATCTCGGGAGGAGTAGGGATGAGTGAAATGGTAGACAACGAGTCGGTCGCACAACCGCTCAAGGAGACAAAAACCGCTGAAGGAGAACAGAAGTCAGAGACTGCGGGCGAAGAGTTCCCCCTGCCTGACTGGGTTCCCCAGTGGGCGCGAGAGGCTCCCAAGATCATCGTAAGGGCTCCGGGTCCGAAGAGCAAGGAGATCATCAAGATCGACAGGGACTACGTGTCATACGCATACGACAGATGCTTCACCTTCACGATAGAGAAAGCCGCGGGCGCGTCTGTGATGGACGCAGATGGGAACATACTGCTCGACTTCTCGTCTGGGATAGCCGTGCAGAACGCTGGCTGGACCCACTACAAGGTCTCGAAGGCGATACAGGAGCAGGCAGGCAAGCTCATCCACTCGATGGCGAACGACGCATATTTCGATAAGGAGGCGTACTTCGCAAAGCTCCTATCCGAGATCTCGCCGGGCAAGGCATTGAAGGGGACATTCTTCGGGAACAGCGGCGCAGAAGCAGTGGAAGCCGCGCTGAAGCTATCGAGATATCACACGAAGAGGAGCGAGCATATCGCGTTCTTCGGCTCGTACCACGGCAGGATCGGCGCTGGGCTGGCCCTGACTTCCAAGCTCAAGCTCAGGTACAGCTACGGACCGATGGCGCCGGGAATCATATTCACGCCGTTCGCGTACTGCTACAGGTGCTCGTTCAAGCAGACCTATCCCGAGTGCGGGATGTGGTGCATGGACTATCTGGAGAAGCAAGTGCTTCAGATGGGCGGCACGACGAACCAGATCGCCTCGATATTCGTCGAGCCCATCCAAGGCGAGGGAGGCTATGTCGTCCCGCCGAAGGAATTCCTGCCTAGGCTAAGGCAGATCTGCGACGCTCAGAGTGCGTTGCTGATATTCGACGAGGTCCAGACTGGCTTCGCGAGGACCGGCAAGATGTTCGCGTGCGAGCACTGGAACACGGTACCAGATATCCTCATCATGGGCAAGGCGCTCGGAGGAGGCGTTCCGTTGGGCGCGATAATCGCGAAGCACGACATAATGAGGAAGTGGCGTCCGGGATCACACTCATCCACCTTCGGCGGCAACGCTATCACTATGGCCGCCGGTCTGGCGCATGTGCAGGCGATAATCGAAGAGAACCTGGCGGACAGGGCAGCGAAGTTGGGCGAGTATTCGATGAAGCTGCTCAAGGAGATGCAGCAGAAGAGGGAGATCATCGGGGATGTCAGGGGCAAGGGCCTGATGATCGGCGTCGAGCTCGTCAAGAACCAGTACACGAAGGAACCGCACGAGGCCACGAACATCCAGGGCAAGTGCTGGAGGGCTGGCCTGATGACCATCACATCTGGCTTCTTCGGCAACGTGTTCAGAATCGCGCCTCCGCTTTGCATCTCGAAGGCCCAGCTCGATAAGGGTTACGAGATTTTCGAGCAGGCGCTGAAGGATGAAGAGGAGTTCCTCAAGCTCGGGACCTCCGCGCCGGGCGGATAGGCCAATCTAGCGTAGAGGCCACACCAAACCCTTTTTGTGTTCTCTGGCATGGTCGTAGCCTGCTTGCTGATGCTGGTCGGAGAGGCTACGCTATGAAAATCAATTTATACAGCCAACTCATTGGGCGCGTCCATGGCAGAAGGCGAAGGAGCTGAGTTCCAGAGAAAGGTAGCACTCGGGTTCTTCACCCTGCTTCTCATCGCTGGTATCGTCCTCTACTGGGGATGGGGCGTCGTTTACGATACCTGGAACCCGTTCGACCGGGGGAACATAGGCATATACTCAATCTGGATGCCTCTTGTGGCGTTCGGCATCCTAGGCATACTGTTGTACAGAAAGCGGCCCGTATCTCCGAAGTAGCGGCCTACATGGCGTTCGCGAGATAAACCACGGTTTTCGTGGGTTTTCCGCAGATCACACAGGCGCCTTTCCATTCCTCACCGTCTATCGGCGTCCCGAGAATATTCCTGTTGGAGCGAGCCTCTATCTCATGCCCGCACTCCTCGCTTCCGCACCACCCGGCCCTGAGCATCTTCTCAGGAAGGGTGTCCAACGACTCGACGGACACGATGTTGGCTTCCATGTCCTTCATCGCGCGCCCAAGCATCTCGCGCGAAATCAGCGAGAGCATGTCCTTGACCTCCTTGACCGCATGCTTCCGGTCATGCAGGGACTTGACCCCCGTGTCCCTCCTCACGAAGGTCACTTTCTCCTTCTCAATATCCTTCATGCCGAGTTCGAGCCTCAGCGGGACGCCCTTGAGCTCCCAATCGTAGTACTTGACCCCGGGCCTGACGTCCTTGTCATCGAGATGAATCTTGACTCCCGAGCTTCTGATCTCCGCGTACAGCTCCTTCGCCGCCGCGGTGACCTTCTCCGAGTGTCCTTTCGCGAGCACCGGGACTATGACCACCTGGTTCGTGGCGATGTCTGGAGGCAGCACTAGCCCCTTATCGTCTCCGTGGATCGCGACCACCGCGCCCAGTAGTCTCTCGCTCATGCCGTACGTGGTCTGATGTACGTACCGGTGCTCGCCTTTCTCGTCCTCGTACATGA
>Ga0256868_10000470_pt1 | contig 23566 bp, 19 predicted proteins | sample RVTome_13_FD_187341 | JGI IMG/M metagenome (GOLD analysis project Ga0256868, IMG submission 187341) | Soil microbial communities from uranium-contaminated site in the Upper Colorado River Basin, Wyoming, United States - RVT92D227 HiSeq ...
GCCACTTCTTGAGAGGTAATTTAAGAGCCAAGAAGAGAGTTCAGTATGTGAAGACATTGCTTGACGAAGTGGGTTTAGGTTCTGGTCGGGTAGAGATGTACAACATGAGTTCAGCACAGGGTCAGCGCTTTGCTGAGGTGGCCCGTGAGATGACAGACAAGGTAAGAGCTTTGGGGCTGTCACCCGTCAAAAAGAACCGGCTTATAGCGGATGGCAAATAGCAAATAGTCAGCGGGTTAGAGATTTAACTATAAGCTATTAGCTATTAGCTATAGGCCATAAGCTTTATTTGGAGGCTGAGATGATCGTTGCAAATCAGACAATCCCCCTCTTGCCCCCCTTTAGTAAAGGGGGGGTGGGGGGATTTGTAGGAGGAGAAAAATAATGATAGTGGCGAATCGCAAATCACTTGAAGAGATTTTAGGTATGCTCAAACCCTACAAGAAGGTACTGCTATTGGGTTGTAATGAGTGTGTGACGGTGTGTGCGACAGGGGGAGAGCGAGAGGTAGGAGTGTTGGCATCGGAGATACGCCTTGCTCGGGCGAAGGAGGGTCAGGAGATCGAGATCAAAGAACAGACCCTGGAGCGTCAGTGTGATCATGAATATATCGATCAGGTTCGACCCTTTGTGGGGGACTATGAAGTGATTCTCTCGATGGCCTGTGGGGCAGGGATTCAGTATGTGGCAGAGAAATATCGGACAAAAATCGTTCTTCCTGCGGTCAATACGACCTTTCTTGGGGTGACCTTGGAGCAGGGGGTATGGAGTGAGCGGTGTCAGGGGTGTGGGGAGTGTATATTGCATATGACGGGGGGGATTTGTCCGGTGGCCCGGTGTGCGAAGAGCTTGCTCAATGGGCCTTGTGGGGGGAGTTCGAATGGGAAGTGTGAGGTGGACAAGGATCTGGATTGTGCTTGGCAGTTGATCATAGACAGACTTAAGGAACTCAATCAGATGGATCGTTATGAAGAGATCATCCCGGTCAAGGATTGGACGACCTCTCGGGATGGGGGACCGCGCAAGAGGGTGAGAGAAGACTTGAGACTTTGAGAGTGGAAAGTGGGGAGTGGAAAGTGGTAAGTAAAAGAGCTTTCCTCTATGTTCCACATTCCACCTTCTACTTTCTACATTCGGCAGCGAGGCGGAGATGAAGACCAAGTCAAACATTGAACGGATATTAGAAAGTGGTGGCTTTGTGGTAACCTCGGAGTGTGGGCCGCCGAGGGGGGCGGATGCGGAGGTGATTCGGAAAAAGGGGAAATTGCTTCAGGGGGTGGTGGATGCGGTCAACGTCACAGACAATCAGACCTCGGTGGTGAGAATGAGCTCCTTTTCTTCATGCATCATCCTCAAAGAGATGGGGTTTGATCCTATCTTGCAGATGGTCTGTCGGGATCGGAACCGGATAGCGATCCAGAGTGACATCTTGGGGGCAGCGGCCTTGGGGATCAACAACATTCTCTGTCTATCAGGGGATCATCAGAAATTCGGGGATCATCCCAAAGCAAAGAATGTATTTGATATAGACTCCATCCAGTTGATCAATACCGTCAAGACCCTGAGAGATGACGGGAAGTTCTTGGGGGGTGAAGAAGTCAAGGGAAAGCCCATACTCTTCATCGGGGCGGCAGAGAATCCCTTTGCGGATCCATTTGAGATTCGGGCAGCGAGGTTAGGGAAGAAAGTGAAGGCAGGGTGTGAATTCATCCAGACCCAGTGTATCTACAACATGGAGAGGTTTACCAAGTGGATGGAGATGGTGAGAGACAGAGGCCTTCATGAAAGGTGTGCGATCCTTGCCGGGGTAACCCCCTTCAAGTCGGTGGGGATGGCGAAGTACATGAAGAATTCGGTGCCAGGGATGGATGTGCCGGATGGGATGATCGAGAGGATGAAGGGGGTGCCGAAGGAGAAGCAGTCTGAGGAGGGGATCAAGATTTGTGTGGAGACGATTCAGAGGCTGAGGGAGATTCCAGGGGTGCGGGGGATTCATATTATGGCGATAGAGTGGGAGGAGAAGGTAGCGGAAATTGCTAAAGCTGCAGGCTTACTGCCCAGACCACAACCCAAATAAGTGGAATACTGGAACGATGGATAAGAAATGGAATATTGGAATAATGGAATATTGGGTTTAAAACGGAAAAGAAGTTTTTACCCATCAATCCATCATTCCAGAGATTCTATTGAGGGCTTAATCGATGACGATAATATTGAGTACAAACTTAGCTGAAACTATCCGAAAAGAGACAGGGGAGAATGTCTTTCTCTGCTACCAGTGTCAGAAGTGTTCCGCAGGCTGCCCGGTGGTCGAACACTTCGATCTCCCTCCCAATCAGGTGATGCGAGCCATCCAGTTTGGTCAAAAGGAGATGGTCCTCCATTCGAAAACCATCTGGCTCTGCGCCATGTGTGAGACCTGCGCCACCCGTTGTCCTCATGACATCAATATCACAAAGATCATGGATGTTTTAAAAATCATGGCGAAGAACGAAAAAATCGAACCGAAGGTTCCTTCTGTCCCACTTTTCTATCAAGCCGCCATGAGAGGAATCAAGTGGTTTGGGAGAATGTACGAAGCGGGCTTGATGGGAGAAATATACCTCCGACAGATGTTGGCAGGTCAGCTCAACTATCAGCAAGTTTGGAAAAATGATGTGCCAATGGCTTTGAAGATGTTTAAAAATGGAAAGTTGAAGATCTTCCCCACTTTTGGAAAGCCAAAGATCAAGGGAAAGACGGCGGAGAAAAAAGACGGGATCGCTTACTTTCCAGGCTGCAGTCTTCACGGTACTTCAAAGGAATATGACCTCTCCACCAAAGCCGTATTCCATAAACTTGGGGTCTCTCTCCATGAACCAGAAGGCTGGGGATGCTGTGGAACTACCCCCACCCATTCCACAGATCATTTTCTTTCGACATTGCTTCCCATGAAGAATATCGCATTGATAAAAGAAGGAGGTTTGGACGATGTCACAACACCCTGTCCTTCCTGTTTTCTCAGGATGCGGGTTGCATTGAAAGAGACCGAAGAAGATAAGGATTTGAGAGAGAGGGTGAGCCGGGAGATCCCGAATTTTTCTTACAATGGGATGAAGGTTGAACATCTCTTAAATACGGTCACAGAAAAAATAGGTTACCAACAAGTAGCTTCAAAGGTCGTCCATTCCCTCAAAGGACTTAAGGTGGTTTGCTACTATGGATGCATCATCACCCGTCCTCCAAAGATCACGGAAGTAAAAGACTTCGAGTACCCGACGAATATGGATCGATTGATGAAAGTGCTTGGAATTAGTTCTCTCGACTGGTCCTATAAGACCCGTTGTTGTGGTGTTTCGCTGGGAATCACACAACTCCGGATTGCGTTGGAGTTGAGCAGGAAAATTCTTAAGAATGCGAAAGGTGTGGGAGCGGATGCGATCGTTGTGGCTTGTCCGCTGTGCCATGTCAACTTAGATGCCCGCCAGAAACAGATTGAAGACGAGTATAAAGAAACCTTTCATCTGCCTATCATCTACTTCACCCAATTGATGGGATTAGCCTTCGGCTTAAAGTCAGAAGCATTGGGTCTCGATAAACACTTCGTCGATCCCATCCCTCTTTTAAAGAAAATAGCAGAGGTTTCGGTTTAAAGATCTCCTTCACGTCCTCCTTTCTTTGTCTCTTGATGTTGCGTTTGTATTAATTCGGATTACCTATTGGAAATGAAGAGTAAGCATATTTGCATCTAAGTAGTTTTCTATTACTTCCGTTGCATCAGTCACCCTGTCTTCCGGAACGAGAACTGAAATCTCGATATAAGGGCCGAAAAAATAGAGTAGGGCACGATGATAGTAACCTCTCAGGTAGCAAGGAAGACCTTTCTGTTCAAGAAGGCTCTTGACAAGCCCTGCCATTGGAACATCATGCAGCTCGGCCACTTTTACGAGATTATTCTCTTTCCTTCTCAAACGTATTTCTTCTATAAGATCAAAAAGGATGGCTACAGCCACAATCAAGGCAATACTATCTAAATGAAAATTGAGAAAAAGATCAAAAATAATGTTCGGAACAAAAAGAACTACGCATAAATAAAGCGCTGCGATTGGGATCACGGATTCGAGGCTTCTATCAATATAGCTTTCTCCATTTTTCCCTAAAGGAGATAGAACTGAAGCGTTCTTGTTTTTTAAAAAAGTAACCATATCCTTGGGATTATAAAAGAATGAAGCGAAAAGGTAGTAAAAGAAAAAGATAATAATGGCATAAGCCATATAATACCAAATACTTCCACGAAGAAAAGCTTCGGACAATTTTTGAGAAACTTGATAACCCATCATAGCTGTAAATCCTAAAATAGTTATTGGTAATCCAATCAGCCATTCTCCCCCAGAAGTAGGTATTATCCCCGCCGATGTGAGTTTTAGCGGAATATAGGCTTCGACGCCGTCGCTAAACCTAACAGGTATTTTTCTATAACTCTTCTCCATCAGTACAATAAGAGCTATTAATGCAATAACTATTAGGGCAAGTAATAGAAAATAGTCTAAGGGGCTATGTTTATAAGACACCCATTTTATTTGAGGAATGTTTGAAAAAAACCTTGGGCCGTATCCGACGAATATCAAGACGCTTATACCGTGACCTATTCCTTTTCTCGTAATCAGTTCCGCTATCCATATTGTCAAATAAGTTCCGGCTATCATTGTTATACATAAGAGCAAGCGAAAACTCACTCCGGGATTCAATACGATCTTCCCTCCAGCAGGTCCAATCATATGTTCCAGTCCAATAGCAACCCCGTATCCTTGTATAAGAGTAGTCAAGAATGTTGCAAAAAGTGCGATCTCTTTAATCCTGATCCTTCCCGGATATCCCTCTGCTCGCCAAGATTTAAGCGCTGGAATAAACAATGATAAGATTTCGACTATTATATAGGCACTTATATAAGGCATAATCCCAAGGGCTAAAATAGAGAATCTTTCGAGAGCCGGCTCATAGCCGAGAAATCTTACAAGGCGATTGAACTGTTCATGGTTAAAAAATCCACTAAGAACCTGAAGGTCGATCCCTGGAGCGGGTATTAATAATAACACCCTATAGAGGAGGACAAAGCCAATGGTGTATAGAATTCTTTTGTAGAGATTAGTGGGAATTATTCTTCTGGGAGGAGCTTTTTGGATATCTTCCTTTTCAATTACTTCTTCTGAGAGAGGACTTCCACAATCCGAACAGTGAGTAATGCCTTCCCGAAACTCTGCAGGACGCCCAATTTTCTTCTTGTGAGGGCAATCAGGATTCAAACAATAAGCCATCGGTCGAACCTTTCGTTACACTCGTCGACTCTCTAATTACTTTTCGCCCCTTTGGGAAGTTTCGATTCTACTTCTTTCAGCAATTTCTGAGCTTCCTTATGATTTGGTTTTATTCTTAATACGATATCCAAAAGGTCCTTTATGTGTTTGTAATTCTTTGTCTCTTTCACAGGTAATGATTTTGCAAACATGAAAATGTAGGTGGGATTCTCAGGAGAAAGATAATAGGCATTGGCAAACTCGACCCGAGCTTGTTGGACGTTTCCTTGGTGGAAAAGCGCCAAGCCCTTTTCATAATGGTTCTGGGCCAGGGAGGGCTCCTCAGGCCTAAGAAATTCAACAGATGACAGAATAGCAAGGGTATCGTCCTTATCAAAATATCCTTTCTTAATGTTGATTGATACTCGCATGGTTTGTTTGTCATCTCTGTCATACAGAGAAAACTCAACATTCAAGTAGTCCTTTTTTTGCCACTCGATCAAAAAGCCTTTTAAGTCATTAATATGAATTTCTTTAACACTGCCTTTTTCGCTCGGCGTTGCAATGGCCCTCAGTGTCGACACAATAGGATTCCAATTATTCGTCAAGATAAATTTTTCAAAATCAAATTTTGTGCAGGGCCCTATTTTCTTTCTAAGGTCCTTCAGTTCGTCAAAATCAAAAGTATAAGCATTTCCGTGGAGACCAATATATCCCTTTTTGTCAGGTCCAATATCCCGTAAAGAAGCCACCCATTTATTCATTTTTGTTCCTTCTCTTTTCAAACCAGTAAGACTAAATTCTTTAGGGACCAATAAGGAAATGCTGATCAACTCAACCTTTCGATATTTTCCCAAGATTTCAGAGTTCTTGGATTTTTCTAAAGTGGTGAGCTGGGGGCTATCAATAAAAAATGGATGTCCACATTTCCATGCAGCATGCACCTTCCAATATAAAGAGAATATTATCCAAGAAAAGGAAATGAGTATGATCATAATAACTAAGAGTCCATGCCAGCTCATAAATCTGAATGAACTTGCTTGACCAAACAATGCCTTTACGGGTCCTCTCGAGAAGTAAAGCAGTGTGAGGATTACAAACAAACACTGAACGACAATTGGGTAATTATTTAGACTGTAAGCTCCCCACCATAGGAACTGGGTAAGAATGATAATAGGAAATGTCAGCATGACTGCAATGGCGCCATATCTGGCCCAAAATCTTCTCCGCAGTAAGCCATATCCGACGATGATATTTATTGGAGTGGTATAAAGGGCAATACCTGTAAGGGTAAAGAAATAATTTACGAAAGCTGTATCCGGTTTTATTGTGATAGCAAAAAATTTAGGAAGGATTCCAGTAATGATATCAAATACCGAATAGATAAGTATAAGGATAGAGTAAATACGTAAAACGATAATTTCTTTTTTGTTATTTGCGGCTTCCATTTACTTGCTCCATTATTTACGAATTTACCCCGGATGTGGTGCAATATATCAAAAACGCGGAAGTGTAGCAATTGTTTATTGTCGGTAGTGTTATCGGATGATCATTTGTGCATTTTTTGTAAGAATCATAATTGGATATGGATACTTGCCATGGGATGTAGAAACTGTTATGTCCTCATAGGACCATTTTTTTCAATGATCCTAACCCTATAATGAAGTCATTCCCGCGAAAGCGGGAATCCAGAAACAGCATTTGAAGGAGTTTTACGTTTACATTCTTTGCAGCAAGAGGAATGGCACCCTATATACAGGCGTGACCTCCAACCTGATTAAACGTGTATACCAGCACAAAAACGATTTAGTCGACGGTTTCACCCGGAGATATAAAGTTCACCGATTGGTTTGGTATGAAACACACGAATCTTGGGAATCCGCCATCAAAAGGGAAAAACAGATAAAGAAATGGAAAAGAGCATGGAAGTTGTTAATGATAGAAAAGAGTAATCCATCCTGGGATGACTTGTATGAAGCCATTTGTGAATAGGACTGGATTCCTGCTTCCGCAGGAATGACATATATGCTCGTTAGGTTAAACAGTTATTCCCTCCCGTATCAGGTTCGGGACAAACTCCGGTGCGAATCCAGAAGGTCTTGTTAATAAGATCGTTCAATTTAGGATATGGTTTTTTAGAGAGGGAAGTTGGAGGATAACTAGTTTTTCCGCATCATGTAGCCCACCGCTTTCTCTAATCCATCAAGGGTCAGTTCAAACATGGGGAAGATTTCCCGGATATGTTGGACGGAGCGGGTGTAGGGCCATTCTTCGGCGAGTTTTGGATTGATCCAGGTAGCATGGGGGAAGGTTTTGGCAATAAACTTCAGCCTCTCATAACTCGGTCTTCCGGATCTCTCTTCAATATAGACGGAGCCATCCGTAGACATCAATTCATAGGGAGCCATGCTTGCATCCCCTACGATGACAAACCTTGTTTCCGGGTCAAGGCGGACCAGCTCATCTACTGAAAATGGTTTGGTATGCCTGGGAGGGTCCTCCCAGAGATAATCGTAGATGGTGTTATGAAAAAAAAATGTTTTGAGGTCTTTGAACTGAGACCGTGCATAATTAAAGAGGGTTTGGACCAGCTCGATATAAGGATCCATGGACCATCCGCCATTGTCAATGGCAAGGATTACCTTTAGCCGGTCCTTCAGACTCCGGTCAAATACAATCTCAATTTCTCCCGCATTCCTCATGGTCTCGTAAATGGTCTTATCAATATTCACCCTATCTTTAGGACCGAAAGGAACCATGTTCCTCAATCTTTTGAGGGCCTCTCCCATTTGGGAGGCAGTCATGGGTCCCTCCTGGGAGTAGTCACGATACCTTCGATCCATGGCTACCTTAACGGCTGACTTATTCCGGGAGACGCCACCCACTCTCATTCCACCCGGATGATAACCGGAATGTCCCACAGGAGAAGTCCCTTTTGTTCCAATCCACTTGTTCCCTCCGTGGTGTGCCTCGGTCTGTTCTTTTAACCGATCAAGAAAGTATTTAAGCAGTTCATCCGGACTCAGCTTTAACAAATCTTCTTCATTCACCCCAAGGGCCTCTGCTAAGTCTTTAGGATCTTTCAACCACTCATCAAGCAGGCCACGAGCGATCTCGGACAATTCAATTTCTTCTGGTTCCTTTAACTCAGCGCCCTCAAACTGATGAGCAAAGACCTGGTCGTAAAGATCGAAATATTTTTCACTCTTCACCAGAATCGTGCGGGCCCCTGTGTAAAAATCATCCAGAGAATTGATCATCCCCATGCTCAGCGCCTTCTGGAGCCTGAGAAAAGAAGTAGGAGTGACCGGAATACCCGCTTTTTTTAGTAAATAAAAGAAATCGACGAACATAATTTACCAATGGAATAATGGAATAGTGGAATATTGGAATATCTGTTTAATCATTCCGCAATCCGCATTCCGAAATCTGCAATCTATTTAATTACACCCTGAACCTTGCTACCGCATTCTGGGCAACGACATAATCAGGGCTCTTTTTGAACAGAATGCCCAAGAAAGGAACCTCTCCTTTGATCAGATCCTTCACCCGGAAGTCGGGATCTGACTTTAAGGCTCTAATCCAATTAATCAGCTCCCGGGTAGCAGGTTTCTTCTCAATACCTCTGATTTCTCTGAGGCGGTAAAAGGTTTTAATGGCGCTATCGAGTAATTCCTTGTCAATGTCAGAAAAATGGACATGAACAATCTTTCTCATCATGTCGGGCTCTGGAAAGGCAATGTGGTGGAAATTACAGCGGCCTAAGAATGGATCGGAGAGGTCTTTTTTGGCATTCGAGGTAATGATGATGACTGGCCGCTGTTTCGCTTTGATGGTTTTATCGATCTCGATAATATCGAATTCCATCTGATCCAGCACATCCAGCATATCATCCTGAAAATCAGTATCTGCCTTATCAATCTCGTCAATCAGGAGAACCACTCTCTGATCAGAAACAAAAGACTGTCCGATCTTTCCCATCCGAATGTACTCTTCGATATTGCTGACATCCCGTTTCGAATCACCGAAACGGCTATCGTTCAAACGCGTGAGGGTATCGTACTGGTAAAGGGCGTCAATCAGCTTCATGCTCGATTTGACATTGAGAACGGTCAGTTTCATGCCAGAAGCTTCGGCAATGGCGTGAGCCAGCATGGTCTTTCCTGTTCCAGGTTCTCCCTTGAGCAGAAGAGGCATTTCCAGAGCCATCGAAATGTTAACGATTCTGGCCAGCTCATCATCCAGGACGTATTTGGAAGCCCCTGTAAATTCCTTTTTTTGAGTCTCTTTGTGCATCGGTCCACTCCTTTGTCAATCCTATGAGAATTTAGATGATGATATCATAACCACTTTCTCGTCATGTTTCAACTCAGTCATTCAGGATGTTTGGAAACTCATTCTCATCATCGGGCTCGTGGCGATCCTTATCTCTTGGGCAATGGAGAGTAACCTTTATGTGACTGAAACGAAATCATCGGAGGGCCAGACCTGAGAATGGTCGAGGGATTGACTTTTTAAAGATTTCTTGAAAAAATGGACTTAAATGGAGGCTTTTGGTGAAGCGTTCAGACGGAAGAGGGTTTAAGGCTCTCAGGCCAGTTAGAATTACGAGAAACTATTTAAAACATGCAGAGGGGTCGGTCCTCATCCAAATAGGGGATACCAAAGTGATCTGTTCGGCCAGCTTGGAAGAGAGGGTCCCGCCGTTTTTGAGAAATACTGGAAAAGGTTGGGTCACCGCAGAATATTCCATGCTTCCCCGTTCAACGCATACCCGTACTTCAAGAGATTCTCTGACGGGTCGGGGGAGCGGCCGCGCCTTTGAGATTCAAAGGTTGATCGGACGCTCTTTAAGGTCTGTGACCGATCTCAATGCATTCGGAGAAAGGACAATCTGGATCGACTGTGATGTGATCCAAGCCGATGGGGGGACAAGGACCGCTTCCATCACAGGCGCTTATGTCGCTTTGGTAGACGCTTTTCAAAAGATGGTTAAGAATGGGATGATTGAAAACATTCCTGTCAGGGAATCAGTCGCTGCCATCAGCGTAGGAAAAGTGAATGGGGAAGTCCTGTTGGATTTAAATTATGGAGAGGATTCCAAGGCCGAAGTGGACATGAATATAGTGATGACCGGTGAAGGGAAGTTTGTAGAAATTCAGGGCACCGCAGAAGGGGCCGTTTTTACAAAAAAGGAGATGGATGAATTGATCAAAATCGCTCAAAGCGGAATTAAGATCCTCACGAGAATCCAGAAAAAGTCTCTCGAAGCGAAAGGATAACGTTAACATTAGAAAACGTCTGGAAGTGATTGTTGCCACCCGCAACAAGGGGAAAATTCGGGAGATTCGAGAGGCCTTGAAAGGATTGGGCCTCCGGATCTGCGCATTAGGCGATTTTCCAAATGTTCCTGAAATCGAAGAGGATGGTAAGAGTTTCGCAGAAAATGCCCTGAAAAAAGCTCGGTTTTATTCAAAGCACTTTGGCAAATTGACCATTGCGGATGATTCTGGATTAGAAGTAAATAGCTTGAAGGGCTTACCTGGGATCTATTCCGCAAGGTACGTTAGAGAAGGGGCATCGAGTCAAGAAAATAATCAAAAGCTCCTCAGGGAGATGCGAGACGTAACGATTTCGAAAAGGGGAGCGAAGTTCAAATGTATCATTGCCGTGGTATCGCCTGACGGAAGAGAAACCATTGCTGAGGGGGAATGCAAGGGAAGAATTGGATTTAAGGAAAAGGGAAAGAAAGGGTTTGGATATGATCCCCTCTTCATTCTTCCAAAGTATGGGAAGACGATGGCCGAGTTTTCCCTCGAAGCAAAAAATAGGATTAGCCATCGAGGAAAGGCCTTAAAAAAGATCAGGAGGATAATTCAGTCTTTTTCGTGATTGTGGGCGGTTGTTTCAGCAAGAGGGATGTGTTAAATAGGGAGTCAATAACCAAATACCAAGCACCAAGTACCGAATAATAACCGAAATCCCAAAGACCAAAATTTCAAAGTAAACAATGTTCTTTTTGGTTATTAACAGTCTCATAATTGAATTGACATAAGCATTGTAAAATCTCCCCTTGCCCCTCTTTGCCAAAGAGGGGTAATCCCTCCCTTAGGCAAAGGGAGGTCAGGAGGGATTTTATAAAATAATGTCGTTATTATTATGAGACCTTTAATATTTGGGCATTTGTTATTTGAGATTTTTTTGAGATTTGGGATTTGGTTATTGTGATTTACCTCTTGGAAGATCGGGGCGTAGCGCAGCCTGGTTAGCGCGCCTGCCTTGGGAGCAGGAGGTCGGCCGTTCAAATCGGCTCGCCCCGACCATTTCTTTCCAAACCATTTCCAAAAGCAAATTATAGGTTTCAAGGCCGAGCTCCTGCGGGAGAGCAGGAGGGTGACGTCGCGACGAATAAGGAGCGACTCTTGTCACGCCCGCGAGAAGGTGAGCGGGCGGGACCGGCCGTGAAAGTCTCGCAAATAAGGAGAGACTTTCAGGAGATGAAATATTGTTTATATTGTGCTCCTTGCCGGAGCACTTGCCTGCCAAATCGGCTCGCCCCGACCATTTCTTTCCAAACCATTTTCAAAAATAAATTATAGGATTGAAGGCCGACCGACTGCGGGAGAGCAGGAGGGATGACGCTATGACGGATAAGTCATAGCTCTTTGTCACGCTATCGAGCGGGTGAGATGGCCGGAGGCGTCGCGACGGATACCATTTCACTCAATGTTTCGGAGACCTCCGAAAGCAGGCAGCAGACCTTTTTCTTTAAGAAGAGATATCATCTTCAATACTTCAGCTCGATTATCAAACTTCCCGATCACCACGCGATACCAAGTCTCTCGCGGTGATACGTTCCGAGGAAGGGTCTCTATGTTCTTCCCCTTTAATGCTGGTTCTTTGTTGTAAAATTCGGCGGGATCAGGAGTCTCAAACGTTCCCGCATGAATTTTATAGGTATGATCAGGGGATCGGATGACCAATAGTTCTTCAGTGATATGGGGAATCCTGATTTCTTGGTCAACCATGATGAGATGGACATTGGTAATCTCTGGGTTCAACTCCAAGAGGAAATCAATAAGAGTTAAATCGGCCCTCCCATAATATTTTTGCGTTAGTTGGGAGACGGTTTGTCCTTCTTTTACGGCAACGACTTTCTTCAGTTTATATTCTCTACCCATATTGGCAATAGAAACAGATGGTGGAGTAGTCTGAGAAAAAGTTGACGTGGTGGATTGTTCGGTATCGACATGTGGACTGACAATGGATTTGATGCCCCACATTTTGGCAGGCTTTGGGTATGTGTATCTATGGATCAGAAGAAATAATCCTCCCATCAAAAATAAGAATAAGACGATAAGGGGAGCCTTATTTAAAAAAAATCTTAATCTAAAGGGGGATGTACGAAATTCATTAATATGGGTGGGTGAAGAGGAGATAATCTTCTGCAGGGTTGGACCTTCTATATCCTTTATCACCTCACGAACGATACCCGCGTCGATCCTTTTCTGGGATGAACGATAGCCGGCCAGAAAGGCGTTATCACATAGGGTATTGATAATGCGCGGAATTCCTTCGGCATAGCGGCAAATCATGGAGACAGCTTCTGGGGTAAACGTTTCAAGGCTGCTGCTTCCGGTTAATCTGAGTCGATGGTCGATATATTCCTTGGACTCTGCTTCATCTAAAGCCTTGATTTGGCATCTAACTCTTATCATCTGATTGAGCTGTCTTAGACCTCCCAAATTGAGCTTGTCCTCAAGTTCAGGTTGCCCCACGAGAACGATCTTGATTGCCTTAGATTCAAGATTAGAAAACATTTTGAGTCCTTCCATCACTTCTTCTGTAAGCTTTTGTGCCTCATCGATGATGATTACCAAGATTTCGTTCTTAGCAGCCATCTGATTTGAATATCGAATCAGTTGATTCCAAAGACCTGCTTTGCTTTTCTCGACAGCCCAGAGGTCCAACTCCCGAAGGATCATTCTTAATAAATCATTGAAAGAGACGGTGGTGTGAAAAATGATGATAGGTTTCACCTTCGTGTCGAGACGATTAAGCAAGGAGTGAATGAGAGTTGTTTTCCCTGTCCCCGCTTCGCCGATAACAGAAATAAAGCCTGTTCTTTCTTTGATCCCGTAAATCACGGAGACCAAGGCCTTGCGGAGGCCAGGAGTGAGAAAGATAAACCTGGGGTCAGGAGTCAATTCAAAAGGCTTTTCTCGGAAACCATAAAACTCATTATACATAGGTTACCTAATTATAAACTCTAATATTGCAAAAGAGTCGGCAAGAGGGCCTCGGCGGGGACACTGAGCGGATATCCGGGAAGCCGCCGCGTTGCGGCGGGTAGTTTCCCAAAACCTTGGAGCAGAATCGTTTGGATGTCAAGCACCCCGGTCCATTGCCTTTGCTGGACTTCATTTTTTGTGAAGTCGTCAAAGTTTTGATAAGAGCCTACTAAACAGGAGCAAATAAGTCAACGTAAAGTTTAATGTCCAGCAGATAAAAACCCTTTCTCACATATTAATAGTGGGTTGTAAAGGAGGTTTATGGTTTTTAAGCTTGGACAAAATGTCAAAGAATGAAAAAAATCGGTACTATTCCGCTAAAATGGAGAAAAGTAAGATAAGAAGGGGATCGTTATAACTCAATAAATTCATTAGGATTAGGAAGCATATATACCCGCGTATTCTCAATGGTTTTCAATTGGTATGTTTTTTGCTCAATTTCCAGAAGACATGGGTTAAGTAAGCGAAACAGAACTTATTTTCTACAGACTTTGATGTAATTATAGATGGAAGACCAAAACAGAAAAAAAATTATTTTAATGCTAAGATGGACCGCCATCATTGTTACTTCTTACCTCATGCTCTTTGGTAAGGGGAGGGTGATGGACCTCCATTTAAGTTACACTCTTATCATTATTTATCTCCTGTCAAATGTTTTACTCACCTTCTTTCCTAAGGCGTGGTTTTCAAATTTAAAATTATTCTATCCGTTAGTCCTCTTTGACACTGCCATTGTCTCATTCGGAATGTATCTTTCGGAGAAGATGACGACAGATTTTTATATCGTTTTTTTCTTGATTATCATCTTTGCATCGGTCAGCCGCAATTTTAAACTCTTGATGGTCATTGGAGGAATCACAGCCCTTCTCTACGGGGGTCTCCTCTATTCATGGGGACTATTAACTAAGGAAGAGGGGAGCAGCTATACTCTTCGCATCCCTTTCATATTTATCATGACGGCTTTCTATGGGTATATCGTTCAAACCTTAACGAGGGAAAAACGCCAGGAGCTTACGATCTCCGAAGACAAATATCGAGGTCTCTTCGAGAATGCAAACGAAGGGATCATCCTCTTGAGGAATCATCAATTACAGATTGTTGATGTCAACAGAGAAGTGGAGAAGGCGACCGGTTACATCAAGGGAGAACTAATTCAAAAAGAGGTCTTTGATTTATTCCCACCTGAGGAGATGGAGAAAGCAAGAGACTATTTTAAAGAAGTTGCTGAAAAAGGGGAAGCAAGGACGGACTCTCTGTCGTTTAAGAAGAAGGATGGGGTCTCCACGGAAGTGGATTTGTCTACTAAGAAAATTGATTTAGGAGAAGAATCCTTCTATCAGATGATCTTTCGGGACCTGACCGATCAGAGGAAGCTTGAAAAGAAAATCAGACAGAGTAAGAGAAATCTCGAGGCCATCTTCGACGGTATTCGGGATCAACTCTCCATACAGGCTCCTGATTATCAAATTCTCCGTGTGAATAGAGCTGTCATTGAAAGATACCAAACTACTTTTGAAAAATTGATCAACCAGAAATGTTATGAGGCTTATTTCCAGAGATCGCAACCCTGTGAAAAATGTCCAATCTCAATAACTATCGAAACCAAGCAACCCGCCACCTCGATCATGAAGAGTTCGGAAAATAATACCACCATGCAAGTCTTCTCTTATCCCATTTTGGATGAGAAAGGAAATCTTTTATCGGCCATTGAATATGTGAAGGATATTACTGAAGAACAAAGGTTGCAAGAACAGCTCATCCAATCAGAGAAGTTGGCAGGAATAGGAATATTGGCCTCTGGGGTGGCCCATGAGATCAACAACCCTCTCAGTGGCATTATCGGGATGGCAGAAATTGCATTGGAGGAGGAAGATCCTACTAAGAACGAAAGTTATTTAAGGGATATCCTCAATTGTGCTCAAAGAATTAGCGAGATCGTCAAGGGTTTGCGATCCTACTCTCGAGCCGCGAAAAAAGAGGAATTATGTCTTGTGGATCTCAATGAAGTTCTTGAAGAAACCCTAAAGATGGTCCGCTTAGTGGCCCAAAAGACCCCAGTCGAGGTGATCAAGAGATTTCAACCCATTGAAAAGATAGAGGCTAATACGGGTGAGATTCAACAGGTCTTCACCAATCTGATCACCAATGCATTTCAGGCGATGGACGGCAAAGGAGGGGAGCTGGTTCTTTCCACCCGGCCGCTTGAAGATTCGATCGAGGTGCAAGTGAGCGATCACGGCATGGGAATTCCTCAAAAATTTCTCAATCGAATTTTCGATCCTTTTTTCACAACCAAAAAACCTGGTGAGGGAACCGGCCTCGGCCTCAATATTGTTTATCGAATCGTCACCAAGCATGAGGGGACAATCGATGTGGAGAGCAGAGAGCAAATTGGGACAACCTTTACTATTAAATTTCCAATAAGGAGGGCTGAATCATGAGCAGGAAGATATTAATCGTAGATGATGAAGAGGTGATCCGTAAGTTTTTAAGAATCCATCTGACTAAATTGGGTTACGAGGTGAAGGAAGCCGCTGATGGAGAGCAGGCCATAAAACAATTAGGGGGAGACGATTTTGATCTTCTCATCTGTGATATCCTAATGCCGAAAAAAGACGGATGGGAGGTCATTAAAGAGGTCAAATCAGATCCCAAAACGAAGGATATCCCTGTGATTGTTCTGACGGCCAAGAATGAAGATACGGACATGTTTCGGGGATATGATATGGGTGCCAATTATTATATGACCAAACCCTTTACCAAAGCCCAACTTCTTTACGGATTAAAACTCATGTTAAAAGAAACCCCAGAGGAGATAAGGGTGTAAAGATACTTTCATTCACGCCCTTTCTTGACTAAATAGGCAGGAAAAAGTTCGCCTTTTTATTTAACTTGTGAAAATCTTCATCAATTAAAAAGTAATAATTTCCTGACAGACAAAAACTGTAATTAATAAAAAACATTAAAGGGGGAAAGTATTAAAAATCTAACTACTGTGATGAGTTGTTAAATATTTTATTGACTTAATTTTTAAATTGATATAAATATACCTCCGTGCCCTCATCCCTATTGATCAGATATTGAAAAAAGAGGGAGAGGAAAACCTGGGAGGGAAATATCCGTTGGTTTTGATCAAGGAAGAGGGGGAATTAGAATGAGAAAGACCGCTCTTATTATTTCAATCATTCTCCCTTTGCTTTTTGGAACACAAATTCACTCTCAAAACGTTGTTCAAAATCTTTCTGTCTCTCAGCTATCACCCCGCCCACTCATCGCAACAGAACAAGAGGTAAACCAATTCCTTAAAAACTATATCGAACGATATATGGGAAAAAATATCGATGAGTTCCTTTGGCTTTTTTCTTTAAAAGCCGTCCAGAATCAGAAGGATGGGCTACCAGGCATCAGAGAGATATACAGAAATTTTTTCGATCAGACCCAAACACTCCATTCTCGCATCGAGGATCGGAAGGTAGAAATCTATGAAAATGCCGTAGAAGTAAAGGCCCGTTACGAAATTGAGCAAATAGTGAAGAAAGGTGAGGGAAAGAAAGTCTGGAGAGGACGGATAAGGTGGGTTTTGATCAGAGAAGACGGAATTCTCAAGATCCTTTCCATTGATTATAAACACGAGGAGACCCCTTAAGGGAGAAGGAAACCGATAAGACTTCATAAGGTCATTTTTGTTTTCTTTATGTCTTTCATTTCGATATACCCTCTTTCCTAAAAGGCGTAAGCCTTCCCCACTTGAAATCCCGATAGCTGTGACAGCGAAGGAAGCTCTTCAATTCATTGATGAATATGTAGCTCGGTTCATGAAACTGGATCTCAATCCCTTAAAAGAGTTTCCCTCTCCTACACCCTCTAACTGGCCGGAAAGTACTCTGCAATCAAATTTGGGATGAGAGGAGGGGTACAATATAATGTGATAGTCTATTTCCGGGAAGCTCCATTATTTTAGCGTGAAGCTTCCATTTTTCAGTCAGTTTTTGGGAAAGCCCTTATGGACAGAAATGTGACTCATAATTTTTATCTTCGTTAAGACTGACAGCACCCCAAATGACTTACATGCAATACTTCAATGGCCCAATTACTCAATAACTTAAAGAGCTTAAATCCAGTTGGGTAATTTCATCTTGACGAAAACTGAAAGAAGTCGTATATTTAACAGTTAAGCGCCTGTAGCTCAGATGGATAGAGCTACGGACTTCTAATCCGTAGGCCGGGGGTTCGAATCCCTCCAGGCGCGCCATCCTGAACTCAACGTAGTTCAGGATGGGGTGCATGGCAGCCGTGTACCTTACATGGTACACGGCGCCATTAGTTTGTACCAATGCAAACTGCAAAATTAACAATGCAAAATTAGCCGGGCAGTTCAATTGCTAATTGACCATTGCTAATTGACCAATTTGCAATGATCTTTTCAATGGTGAGTGTAGCTCAGTTGGATAGAGCACTGGGTTGTGGCCCCAGTGGTCGAGGGTTCGAGTCCCTTCACTCACCCCAACGCGCCCGTAGCTCAGTTGGATAGAGCGTCGGACTTCGAATCCGCAGGTCGTCCGTTCGAGCCGGACCGGGCGCGCCCTAAACCATGTGAGGTTTAGGGCTGCCGTGTACCTTATCCTGAACTACATGGAGTTCAGGACTAATCATGAACCCAATGTGGTTCATGGCATGGTACACGGCGCCATTAGTAATATACATCGGTGCATGGCAAGCCAACAGGTCTATCGCGGATTAAGCCAGCACTGGATGGGTAGGAAAAGAGCCGTTAGCTCAATAGGTAGAGCAACTGACTCTTAATCAGTAGGTTACAGGTTCGATTCCTGTACGGCTCACCATTTTTGCTTCTAGATAAAAGTCGGTTGTGAAAAGGCCAAGGTAAAGATGCTCGCCCTGTACCATGCTAGGTTCAGGGCTCGTATCGTTAGTAGGCTCATAAACGGGTCTAAAGCCGGGGTGGCGAAATTGGAATACGCGCGAGACTTAGGATCTCGTGGTCGAGAGACTGTGCGGGTTCGAGTCCCGCCCTCGGCACCATCTATTAGAGATGGAGAGTAGAAAGCAGAGGGCAGTGAGCAGTTTTTGGCAACTAATGACTCAATAACTCAATGACTCATGAGGACGTTTGATGAAAGCCAGTGTTGAAGAGATTAGTTCGATCAAGAAAAAGGTATCTGTAGAGATTCCAGAAGACCAGGTCGCCAAAGAGGTGGAATCCACCTATAAAGATTTGGGGAAAAAGGCAAAGATCAAAGGCTTTCGGCCTGGAAAGGTTCCAAGGAACATCTTGGAGAGATATTTCAAAGATTATGTCAAAACAGAGGTCATCCAGAAACTGATTGAGGAGACTTATCCAAAAGCCCTCTCGGAGACCCATCTCGAACCCGTCTCTCCACCCGTGGTCGATCCTGGAGAATTTGAGGGTGGCAAGCCGTTCCAATATTCTGCAGTGATTGAAGTCAAGCCCGACATCCAATTGGGAGGGTATACAGGATTGAAGATTGAAGGGAAAAAAGAGGAAGTGAAAGACGAAGAAGTGGAGGAGCGGTTGAAAGCCCTCCAAAACCTTCATGCCAACTTAAAAACAATTTCTGAGGCCAGACCCATCCAGGCGGGAGATTATGTCATCCTCGATTATGAGGCGAGCCTGGGTGGGAAACCTTTGGAGGGAGGGAAGGCCATCGATTTTACGGTGGAGGTGGGAAGTGGACAATTCATCCCGACACTCGAGGAGAAGTTGATTGGGTTGAAGCCGGAAGAGGAGAGAGAGATCGAAGTCTCTTTTCCTGAGGATTATGGATATCAGAAATGGGCTGGGAAGACCCTTTCATTTCAGGTTAAGATTAAAGAGATTAAGGAGAAGATCCTTCCCCCGCTCGATGATGAATTTGCGAAAGATTTGGGTGATTATTCATCCTTCGAGGAATTAAGGGCGAAATTAAAAGGGGAGATCGAAAAGGAAAAGGAGCTGGCATTAGAACGACAGTTAAAAGATCGGGTGGTGGATCAATTGCTTGAAGCAAACCCCTTCGAGGTTCCCGAAAGTTTGGTGGAGGAGCAGGCCAAAGCCCTGGTCTCGGACACAAAGTTGAGACTGGCTGCTCAGGGGGTGGATCTCAAAAATTTAGGTGTCTCCGAGGAGAAACTCCAGGGGGATTATCGGGCCGTGGCCCAGAGGCAGGTCAAGACGTTTCTCATTCTTGAAAGGATTGCGGGTCAGGAAGGGATTCTGGCCACCGACGAAGAAGCAGAGGCTCGTCTCCAAGAGATGGCAGAGAGGATGCGTCAAAAACTCGATGTGGTGAAACGATATTACGAGAAGAATGGTCTCCTCCCCGAAGTGAAGGCCGGGATCATCCGGGATAAGACTCTGAATTTTTTGCTTGAAAAAGCAAATATCACCTATGCTTGAGGGAAAAAACGATGACACTGATACCGATTGTAATTGAAAAGGATGGAAGGGGCGAACGGGCCTATGATATCTATTCCCGTCTTTTAAAGGAGCGGATCATCTTTGTCGGAACGGCGATTGATGACGATGTCGCCAACCTGGTGATCGCCCAGATGCTTTTTCTGGAATCGGAAGATCCTGACAAAGATGTCCATCTCTATATCAATTCCCCAGGAGGGATTGTGACCTCCGGGCTTGCTATTTATGATACGATGCTATATATTCGACCCAAGGTTTCCACGTTATGTATGGGACAGGCCGCCAGCATTGCGGCTCTGCTTCTGGCAGCAGGGGAGAAGGGAAAACGATTTGCTCTTCCCCATTCGAGGATTTTAATCCATCAGCCCATGGGGGGGTTTCAGGGACAGGCCTCGGATGTGGACATTCAAGCCAGGGAGATCCTGCGGCTTCGAGAAGAACTGAATCGGATTATGGTCAGACACACTTCTCAGCCCGTGGAACGGATCCAGGCGGATACGGATCGAGATTTTTATATGACTGGCCATCAGGCGAAGGAATACGGTATTGTTGATGAAGTGGTCATCCAGCGTCCCGTCCGGTCTGTCGGGTAGTCCTCAAGGGGGGGCAGAAAGGAGAAGAGCATGAAGGCGAACGGAGGGAATTACGGGACCGTCTTACATTGTTCTTTCTGTGGAAAGAGTCAGGATGAAGTCAGAAAGCTCATTGCCGGCCCTACGGTCTACATCTGTGATGAATGCATCGAGCTTTGTAATGAGATCATTGCAGAAGAGGCCGAGGAACGGTTTGTTCCGGGAAGACTGACCGTTCCCAAACCGATGGAGATCAAGGCCAAATTAGATGAATATGTCATCGGACAGGAGAATGCCAAGAAGATCTTATCGGTAGCGGTCCACAATCACTATAAGCGGATCGATTCTCGGGTTGCCTCAGGGGATGTGGAGCTCCAGAAATCGAATATCATTCTCATTGGTCCCACCGGGTCTGGGAAAACCCTCCTGGCCCAGACGCTGGCCCGAATCCTCGATGTTCCCTTCACGATTGCCGATGCCACCTGTCTGACCGAAGCAGGGTATGTGGGTGAGGATGTGGAAAATATCATTCTGAGTCTTCTCCAGTCGGCCGATTACGATATCGAACGGAGTCAGAAAGGAATCGTCTATATTGATGAGATCGATAAGATCTCGAGAAAATCGGATAGCCCTTCCATCACACGAGATGTTTCAGGCGAGGGGGTGCAACAGGCCCTCCTGAAAATCATCGAGGGGACCGTTGCGAGCGTCCCACCGAAGGGGGGTCGCAAACACCCTCAGCAGGAATTCATCCAAATCGACACGACCAACATTCTCTTCATCTGCGGCGGGGCCTTTGTCGGGCTGGACAAATTAGTTGAACAAAGAGTCGGAGGAAAGACGCTTGGGTTTGGAGCAGACATCAAAAGCCAGTTTGAGCGGGACATGGGAGAATTGCTGAGAGAGGTTCAGCCCGAGGATCTTTTGAAGTTTGGATTGATTCCGGAGTTCATCGGAAGGCTTCCCGTGGTTGCCACCCTGGATGAGCTGAGCATCGATGCCCTGGTGGATATTTTGAAAAAACCAAAGAATGCGTTGATGAAACAGTATCAGAAGCTCTTCGAATTCGAAAATGTGAAACTCCGATTTACCGAAGGGGCTTTAATGTCCATAGCCAAAGAGGCCATCAAGCGAAAATCCGGGGCCCGGGGTCTTCGTGCCATCATGGAGAACACCATGTTGGATGTGATGTATGAGATTCCTTCCCAGTCCAACATTCGGGAATGTATTATCAGTGAAGAGGTGGTTCTTCGCCACGAAAGCCCGATCCTTCTTTATGAGAAAGAGGCCGAGGTGGCCTGAACCGAGGCGTTTACAAATTCAGTCATGTCAATAAAAACAAACCCCCATCCCGGATGGCCGAGATGGGGGTTTGTTCTTCTGGCGGGAGCGACGGGGCTTGAACCCGCAACCTCCGACGTGACAGGCCGGCGCTCTAACCAATTGAACTACGCCCCCTTTATTAGTTTGGAGTGATGAGTTCGGAGTTCTGAGTCAAATTCTTAAAGATAAAAATAATTCCTTGAACTCGTAAATCTCAACTCTAAACTCATAATTCGTTTTGCTTTGAGCAAAACGCAAATGGTAGGCGGAACAGGGATTGAACCTGCGACCTCCGGCTTGTAAGGCCGGCGCTCTCCCAACTGAGCTATCCGCCCAGACCGTAAGTTAATCTTATGGGATCGCCCCTCCAATGTCAAGCTGTTGTAATTCAATATTTCAAGCAACCTCTGGCTTGACAACGCCTTCATTTTAAACTAATTTTTAATCTCCCTCGATCCCCCCGTAGAAAAGATGGAGTGAAAGAGAGGGGTTGATTTGACCTCGGAAATCATATAAATTACGATTCATGGGGAAAGTTGCCATTCCTTCTGGAATGGAGAGAACCCGTGCCACTCGGAATAGGAGTTACAAGGAGAATTTCGGGTCAACCTTATTTTAGGATGAGGAGGAGATGAGATGGAAAAGAAAGAGAAGCCCTTAGAGAAGATGACCGCTAAAGAATTGAGGGAGATGGCCCTCGGGTTGCCCGGGATTCAAGGCGTCCACGCTATGAAAAAGGAAGAATTGCTTACAGCCATCCGTGCCGCCAAAGGGATTACCGAGCCGGAACCCAAGAAAGAAAAGAAAATTGTTGGTAAGAAAGAGAAAGTTGTTCTCACCGTGGCTCAATTGAAACAGAAGGTGAAAGAACTGAGAGCCAAAAGAGAGGAACTCCTCCAGCAGAAAAGTGTAAAGATGGCTGAAATTTTAAGAAGACGAATCAGCCGATTGAAGAAGAAGACGCGGCGGGCCGCCTAACCCATTTCGGATTTGGGAATGCGGAATGCGGATTTCGGAATAAGAAATATTTTTTGGAGACTTCATTCCGCAATCTGCACTCTCCACTCCGCAATCAATAAAGATGCCTAAGGTCTCCGTTATTATTCCCACCTATAATCGTCTCCCCATGCTGAAAGAGGCGGTGGACTCAGTTCTGGCTCAAGATTTTGAAGATATTGAACTCATCGTTGGCGATGACGGCTCCACCGATGGAACGGCAAAGGAGATGAAGCGATATGGGGGAAGAGTCAAGCTGCTTCAACATTCTGTGAACAAAGGGGTGAGCGCAGCCAGAAACAAAGGGATTCTTCATGCCCGAGGCAAATATGTCGCCTTTTTGGATTCGGATGATCTTTGGGTGAAGGGGAAACTGAAGATTCAAGTGGCTTTCCTGGATGACAACCCCCATTATCCCCTTTGCTACACGGATGAAATCTGGATTCGCAAAGGGAAGAGAGTCAACCCCATGCTCAAGCATGCGAAATATTCTGGTTGGATATTTGAAAAATGCCTTCCGCTCTGCATCATCAGCCCCTCCTCGGCGATGATGCGAAAGGCACTTTTTTCAAAGGTCGGTCTCTTTGATGAAGCCCTTCCGGTATGTGAGGATTACGACTTTTGGCTCAGGGTTTCTGCCCGCTTTCCTATCTTTTTTATCAATCGCAAACTCATCAT
>Ga0256868_10000471_pt1 | contig 23543 bp, 19 predicted proteins | sample RVTome_13_FD_187341 | JGI IMG/M metagenome (GOLD analysis project Ga0256868, IMG submission 187341) | Soil microbial communities from uranium-contaminated site in the Upper Colorado River Basin, Wyoming, United States - RVT92D227 HiSeq ...
GGTTGCCGACCCTGAATCAAAACGGTTAAAGGTTGCCGCTCTAAATCTTTTCCACCCGACCGCCTCTCCCCTTTTCCGAAGGGCCGTTTTTTCATATTACGAAACAGCCTCTCAAGGGGGAGGAGGTTAATACTTGTAATTTTCATTATTTGAGGGTGACACATCCGTCATGAAAGCTTACCCTATTAATATAACTATTAGCGCCATATTTTTCAACCTAATTGATTGATGGGGGGCCCGGTCTAACCCAGAATGAAAGGAAGAGGTGAAACGGATTAAATGAACTGGACGGACTTCAGTCTATCTCCCTCCCAACGAAAGCGGCGTCTTTTCCTCTTCTGATAGACTTTTCCTTCCTGAAGGATGGCGCCAACCAGTAAAGGAAGAGCGATGGTCGCATCCATATAGACGGCTGAATAACTTGACCTCTGCTCAATCTTCCCCCAAGACTTCGCTTCCTCAAAGGTGCAGCCAGAAAGCCCTCCCCATTTGGGATCATCGGTGGTAATCTGGAAGGCATACCGATGGCCGCTCTCCTTTTGGAACAGAAGTTCACTCACAGGGCCTAATTGTTGAATATAGTTTTTAGGGACGCCTCCTCCAATATAGATCGCTCCGGTCACGGACGCCGCCTTTTTCAATTGAGCGATTTCGAAATTGTCCCGAATCTGATCGATGAGGATCCCCTCCGATGAAACTTTCTTTTGAAGGTGGAGAAATGTCAGACCAATCCCAATGGAGCTGTCACTCAGCGCGGGAATAAAGACAGGAACCCCATATTGGGAGGCTTTCTTGAGAATGGATCCCTCATCCTTGAGTTGGCTCCCTAATATTTCCAGATATCGTCTTGAGGAAACGACCCTCTCCTCCAACTTTTCCGGAACCCTTGAGAGAAGATGAATCACTTGATTGATTTCATGATCATCCATCAGGGCATCGTAAACCCTCACGATCCGATGCTTTCGGAGGGCATCATCATCGCCTTCCACGAAACCGATATAATGTCGAAAGCCAGAACTCTCAAAAAGATCGTGAAAGATGTTGGCCCCAGTAGAAACGATCACATCGACCAATTTCATCTCGATCATGTCACGGATCACCCTGCGCATTCCACCCGGGATCATTGCCCCAGACAACCCTAAGAAGATAATACAGGCAGGATCATTGAGCATTTTTCTAAAAACTTCAAAACATTTAAAAACGTTTCGGCTTTGAAAGGAGGTGTATTGGAAGGCCTGAACTAGATCGAGAAGGTTTTTTATCCCTTTGAGATCCAAATGCTGAACAGGTTGTTGAAGAAATTTGGACTTCCTCTTTTTCATCTTCGATAACATAGTAATTAATTTTTGCCGAAATTATCAAATAAAAACAAAGAAGTCAAGAGAAATGATTGAACATCTCTGCCGCCACGATCGACCGTCTCCTTCATCCCATCCGAATCCAATATAAAACCCGAGGCAGAACCACCCCCAAACCCGGAACCTTGATAAGAAAACATATCCCCATCAAAACCAACCAATGGGACGAATCTCGCCCCGGTTTCCTCGAAGCCGACACGGTCGCTCACTGCGGCCAATCCTTATCTGGATTGTTTGTCTATACCATTGACTGCGTTGACATTGCCACCGGCTGGAGTGAACAAAGAGCCGTCTGGGGAAAAGGGGAAACCGATGTCCTTGAACAAATCAAAGATATCGAAAAATCTTTACCCTTCCCCTTGCTCGGCTTCGATTGCGACAATGGCGGCGAGTTCCTCAATTACCACCTCCTGAGGCATTTTGCACAAAGAAAACGCCCCGTCCAATTTACTCGCTCTCGGGCTTACCACAAAGATGACAACGCTCATGTCGAACAAAAAAACTGGACCCACGTCCGCCAATGGCTCGGCTACCAACGCTTAGATGATCCAAACGTTGTCCCTCTCCTCAATCACCTCTATCGCCAGGAGTGGAGACTCTTTCATAACTTTTTCTGCCCCTCGGTCAAACTCCTATCCAAAGAAAGAATCGGTTCTAAAACTATCAAACACCATGATCGCCCAAAAACTCCATACCAGAGAATCCTGGAATCCCCTCATATCTCTCTCAACATAAAACAGGATCTCTCCAAACAACTTGAAAAACTCAACCCCTTTGTGCTAAGAGATGCCATGGAGAAGAGACTTAAAAAAATACTCAATCCATCCCCTTCATCATCTTCTTTCCAACGATCCCTCGGGTAACATTTTCCTATGAGGCAACAGGGGTATCCAAATTTCTTGACATTTGGAACGAAATACGATAATTAGATTGGCTTAAGAGATGATGAGGATATTTTTAGAAAGGTTGAACCTTTATGAAGAAAAAGCCAATCCGAATTGCCATTGTGGGTGTCGGAAATTGTGCCAGTGCCCTCATCCAGGGGATTGAATTTTACCGAGCAAACGGTCATAAGAATCAGAAAGTTGAACCCCTCGGTTTAATGCATCTTGATATCGGAAGTTACAAGCCCTGGGATATTGAGGTGGGTGCGGCTTTCGATATCGATCGAAGAAAAGCTGGAAAATCTCTTAAAGAAGCTCTCTTCGCCAAACCCAATTGTACCAAAATTATTCATCCAAACCTCAACGATTCTGTGGTGGTTGTGTCCATGGGGGAGGTTTTGGACGGAGTCTCAGAACATATGAAGGATTATCCGGAAGATCGCATCTTCCTTGTCGCCAATGAAAAACCCTGTAATGTGGAAAAAGTTCTCCAGGATTCTGGCGTGGAGATCCTCCTTAACTACCTTCCAGTGGGCTCTGATCGGGCAACCAAGTTTTATGCGGAGGCTTGTCTCACCACTGGTGTGAGTTTAATCAACTGTATGCCCAGTTTTATCGTCTCAGATCCCCAATGGGCAAAACGGTTTGAAGAGAAAAGAATACCAGTGGTTGGAGATGATGTCAAGTCCCAAATGGGGGCCACCATCATCCATCGGATGTTGGCAAAACTTTTCGAAGATCGAGGGGTGAGGTTAGACCGAACTTACCAAATTAATACTGGGGGAAATACTGATTTTCTCAATATGCTCAATCGAAATCGATTGAAGAATAAAAGGATTTCTAAAACAGAAGCGATTCAATCCCAACTCGGTGTCCCGTTAGAGCCAGAAAATATTCACATCGGTCCTTCTGATTATGTCCCCTGGCAGAATGACAACAAAGTTTGTTTCCTCCGAATGGAAGGAAGGGGATTTGGAGAAGTCCCACTCAACCTCGAATTGAGGCTCTCTGTCGAAGATTCTCCCAATAGTGGTGGGATGACCATTGATGCCATTCGATGTTGTCAACTCGCTCGTGAACGAGGAATCGGAGGTCCTCTCCTTTCGATCTCTGCCTATGCGATGAAACATCCACTCGTCCAATTCCCTGACAATGAGGCCAGGGTGATGGTTGAGGAATTCATTGAAGGGAAGAGGGAACGCTAATCATTTCAGATTTTGGATTGCGGATTGCAGATTTCAGATTGATAAAAGGAGTTCATTCGAGAAAAGATTTCAAGGCAACCTTATCCCCTGAAACCTGGATAGCTTTAAAATACTCCACAACCTTTCTGATATCGCTTCCTAATTGCTCATAAAGGGCTTGAAAATTTCCCAGTTGATGTATATATCGACGATAGGCCAATAAGACCGCATTATTGATGTCTAGCTTTTCGAAATCTTGATAGCAATCGGCTTTAAAACGACCTCGTATCTCCTTAAATTCTCCTTTTATGGATTGAAATACTTCTCCCCTCGCCATCAATTTTTCGTCTTTCGAAATCTTTCTCCCATAGAGACTCGATAGCCGTTGACAAGCCTGGTTAATCCACTGAGAAAAAAGGAGGTCATCCTCTTGGATGTTGATCGCCTCGACCACTTGTTTTGAATCTTTCCCATACCTCTCAGTTAAGAAATCGATAGATCCCTGATTCCCCATAAAGGTGGCTATCCGCTCATTCAAATCGGTCTGACCTTTAAAATAGAGGGTGGCATGCGTCATCTCATGGAGGATGAGATTGGCCAAGGTCACTTCATCCCATTGGAGCATGGACGAAAAGATAGGATCTTTCAACCATCCGAGAGTGCTGTAGGCCCCCACTTCTTGGACAAACGTGTCATACCCTTTCTTTTCAAGAAATTTCTTTTCTTTAAGAACGCCTTCTTTTGTAAAAAAACCCTTATAGGTCACTTTCCCTGTAATGGGAAAGTCCCAATGATAGAGTTGGAGACAATCCTTCTCAGAGGCAGTGATGACATGGAGGACAGGACTTTTGATTTCGAAATATTTTGAATAACTCTTCGTCCTCTTGAGACCCAGCTTTTCCTCTCCATAGCGCTTCACCTCTTGGATGAAATGAATCTTCTCTTTTGCTTCATTCTCCACCCCTTCATTCTCTAAAACTTCTTGAACGGGTACACTGTGAAAAGTAATAAGGGATTGATGCCATCCTAATTTGGAGAGATAGAAGAGGTTCCCACAACCCGTCAAAGAAAGGGAGACGAATGTAATATATGAGAATATCCTTAAGGTTAGGAGTGGACAGGACTTCGATCTCAACTATTTAATCTTCAGTCCTTTCTCTGTGAAATACCGAAAAGCCCCTGGATGAAATGGAATCGGTGAGCCGCCTGCTGCTTGGGTCTCTAACAGGATATGCCTTGCCTCACCATGACCGGTAATCAACTCTGACCGATGATCGAAGATGGTCTTCACGATATCATAGGCAACATCCTCCTTCATATTCTCATGACAGACCAGCAGATTCCAAACAACAGCAATTGGGACATCAACTTCCTGCCCGGGATAAGTTTTAGCAGGGATAACCCCCTTTACGTAGATTGGCCCATACTTCTCCCTCATCTTAGGAACAGCCTCTTCATGGCCAACGAGCTTTATCTTCATCCCAGGAGTAGTGCTGAGATCAATAATTGCTGCAGTAGGAAGACCTCCCACCCAAAAAAAGGCATCAATCTTTTTATCCTGCAGGGCGCCAGTTGATTCCATCAGGAGCAACTTATCTCGGGTGATTTCCTCTTCAGGGTCCAATCCAAAGGCTTTCAGAATCCTCAGCGCCATGACCTCGGTTCCACTCTCTGGGGCACCCGTGGAAATCCTCTTCCCTTTTAGATCAGTCACATCCTCAATTCCCTTACCTTCTATTGTCACTACGTGCATATTATTTGGGTAAAGGACAGCTAATGCTCTCAGAGGAATTTTCTTCTTAAATGTTTTCCCCTTCCCTTGATAAGCATCCCACCCTGTATCAGCCATGATCAGGGCCAGGTCTGCCTTTTCCCCACTCACCAGAAGGCAATTATCCACGGAGCCTTCTGTCACTACTGCTGTGGCCTCCGCATAGGGAATGTATTTCGATAGGAGACCGGCCATCCCATTACCTATGAGATGATAGATCCCTCCTATGCTGCCGGTGGCAATGGATAACCGAACTGTTTTTTGAGCCCAGACAGAAGGGATGCTAAAAATAAAGAAGAGGATGACGAATCCGACTAAGATTAAACGTCTCATAAGAAAATCCCATTCCCCTCACCCTCCCCTGAGGGGTGAGAGGGTGTGAAAAAATGATTCAAGTTGGGAGGGCGGGCAGGGATATCGGAAAAGTTTTACAGCGGTACATTTCTACGCTAACTATTCACGATGAAAAAATTCAATAATCGTTACTACTTGGAAAGTCTTGTCACCTCTACCTTCTAAACAACCGCAATTGTAAAACTTTAAAGATATTCCTGCCCGACCGACATTCCCAATTTTTTCACACCTTCTGATGGAGGGGGTGAGGGGGACTTCAACCTTGTACGGGTCTGTGCGAAATTTGAAGTTCTCCTTTTTCAAGACGATAGCAGGTATTTTTCAACCAATGGGTATCATCCTGATCTGGAAAATCCCTCCGAAAGAAGGCCCCTCGACTCTCCGTTCGGATCAAACTTCCTTTTAAGATGGCCTTGAGAAGGAATGCCACATTTTCTAAATCTCTCTTTTTAAAAAGGTCTTTCAATGTGGCGGGATAAACCTTCTCAATTCTTTTTTCAATGGATGCTAACCGATCCAACCCTACTTTCAACGACTCTTTCTCTCGAACAGGACCAGCATATCTCCAAGCTAAATCTTTTAAATCCTTAAGCAGTTCCACTGGGCGGTCAAAGGTTCCCCTTCTCTTTCTGAAATAGGCTTGGACCTTTCTATCCCATTTTTTCAAAAAGGTCTCAGAGAAAAGATTGCAAGATTCCTGCCCTCCTTCTTCCTGGTGGAAATATTCAGCCACCGTTTGGCCACTAATAACTCCAAACACTGCACATTCCGTCAACGCATTTCCCCCAAGTCGATTGGCACCATGGATCCCCCAGACCACTTCTCCTGCTGCAAAAAGGCCGGAAAGAGACGTTGCTGCCTTTTCATCAGTCTCCACTCCTCCCATAAAGAAATGGACTGCTGGGGAGACCATAAAGGGCCGATTATGGAAAGGGAATTTCGATTTTTTGAGAAAGTTGAGGGGGAAATGCTCCCATTTTCTCTGTGGAACTTGTGTGAGGTCAAAAAAGACATCCCCATTCTGAGTGTTATTGCATAAGGTGATTGAGAGGCGATCCCTTTGGTCAATGATGGCCTGATTTAAATTTCTTGGAAGGTTAAATCTCTCAAAAAGATCCTCCCCTTTCTCACCAAACAACCTGACCTCCTCTGGATAGGGAGGATAAAGGAGAAAGGAGGATAGCCTCGGCTCTCCCAAAACAAAGGGGTAAAATTGAATGAATTCCAAGTCGAAGAGAGGAAGACCTGCCCGAAGGGCTAAGGTGTACCCGTCTCCAAGGATGCTTCTCTGATTATCATTTTTTCGATAAATCGCACCAGCACCTCCGGTTGAAAGCAGGATCGCTTTTGATTGAATCAAACAGGGTTTCCCGTTTTTCAAAAATCCGAATGCCCCTCGAACCTCGCCCTCCTCAACGATTAAGTCAAAAATGACCAAACCCGGCAAAAGTTTAATAGAACTACTTTTCAGTCTCTCTATCAGGGGCTTGATTAAGAGGACCCCAGGCAATTGCGAAGATCCCTCTGGCCGATCCACGATATATCCTATCCCTTTCTCAAGGATGGGGACTCCGTAGTCTCTTAATCTTTTTATAGCCTCTGGACCATTTTCAATGAGGGTCTTCACCCTTCCGACCTGGGTCAGTCCCTTTCCAGATTCTAAGGTCGCCTGGAGGTGTTCTTCTTTTGGAAAAAAGGAATTCGAAGCGGTGAAAGCGCCATTGGATAATGAGGTATTTGTCCCCATCCCAATGGAAAATTTCCCTACGATGAGAACGCGAAGGCCAGTCTTCTCGGCTTCTAAGGCAGAAAGAAGGCCTGCCAAGCCACTGCCGATCACAAGGATATCGGTGGTTAGTTCTTCCATAGAAAAGATGATCGTATCATCCTGGAAGGGAAAGGTGATATGAGCTTCTGGGGTTTACCCCGTTAAAAAACCTCACCCTTTATGGCGGGGATGATATAGATAGAATTCCAATTCCTTCAAGAGAAGGCGAGGTCAAAGCAACGTCTTTTCTAACGGGGTTCAATCGAAATCGATCGTCTTTAGCCCCCTCATAAATTCCTTTGTCTTGTCCTCTTTCACCTCGCTCAATTTTTTTACCACATTCTGAATGCGGAGGCACATCTTTTCAACCGTCTTAAGACTTGCTTTGGCCTCTTCTGGAAGCTCTTGTCCTATTAGTAGAAATTGGGTCTCTCCTAAGATGATGGTTAGAGGATTATTGACTTCATGCCGGACAGTTAGAATCATCTCACCAATAGCTGCCAGTCGACTCGCCTTGACCAAACGCTCCTGGACCAATTTCAGATCTTCATAGGCCTGTTTTAGATCCTCATTCTTCTTGAGGAGCTCTTGGGTTTTTGCTTCAACCATCTTCTCCAATTCGGAACTGTATTTTATTAAATCTTCAAAGAGCCGAGTATTTTCAATCGCTTGACCGATCAGATTGCCAATCGTCTCGAGAACTTGTATTTCCTGAAGGGTGAACGGGTGAAAGGAATGATAGCCCATGGAAAGGACCCCATAAAGTTTATCTTTGCTCAATAGGGGAATATAACAGCCACTCTGTTTTTGCCCTTCCTCTCTGATCACTAGAAGACTTCTGGGGTCATCTTTGGCAGAATCTGTTGTGATAATCTTTTTCTGTTGTGCGGCATAACCTGTGAGACCCTCACCCATCCTGATTCTCGAAATCTTATTAATAAAATCCTGATTTAAACCTCGATGAATTTTTAAGTCCAAGGTATCCGTGGCTTCTTCATAGAAGAAAAAGGCGAGGTTTCTAACATCCATGAATTCAAGAATCTTATCGGCTGTTCTTTCAAGGATCGTTTCCAGATCGAGTCCATGAGAAACTGCTTTGGCAATGGCTTGGAGGGACTCCAATCCTTTTTGGGAGACGTCACCTTCTCTTTCCATTTGGTCACCTCGCACTTCGACGTTAAGGGTTCATTAAACCTTCATTGGGGAGCCTGACGATGTGAAGCTGTTACAATCTTTGATGCGCTACGCCCTTTTTTTAGGCTTCATCTGTTTTTCGCAACAGATTATGTCGCAGGCATCGACGCATCCACAGACTTCATCCACAGTGATCGCAAGACCGCAGACACTACATTGATAAACATCGCCCTTCTTCACACCTTTTTTCGAAATCTTTTTTGCAACTTTCTTCTGAACCATGATTTCCTCCTTTCACCCCCGGCTCTCCCTTAGCCCTCCCTTATTTCTTCCAATTCAAACATAATATTCCCTATGGGAAGGTCCAATTCTATGGAGACCGGAATTTTCTCTCCATTGGCAGTATACCAAATTCGAATGTTCCCCCCTTTATCTTCAAAGGTTGAAAAAGAGGTGCTGGATTCGAGACACACCGCCTCTACCTCGCCGTACACCTTAGATTTCACTTTCCCCTTTTTAGAATAAAAGACCATTTGACGTATCTTCACCCCGTCAAAAATGGACATTCGAATGTCCTGTCCTGGATGAATCTCTTCTTTTAAATAACATTTGGCAAACATTGAAAGGGGATCGTATGTATCTGATGAAAGGTTAAACTCCTGCCTCTCCTTCTTCTCCCCCTTCTCCGCCACCACTTTCTTATTAGAAAAATCAAACGTGATGGTTTGAAGATAATTTTTCCTCCCGACCAGAAGTCCCTTTTGGTTGATCTCTTTCACATATCGGACTGGAGAACAGGTCTCTGCCTCCATGGTCGAGAGGAATCGGTTGTTTATCTGCAATAAGAATCCAAAATAGTTGAGAGAGTCGACAGAGGCATGAACCAGGTAAATAGGTTTTCCCTGTTCGGAAGATCCATTTTCGATTTTAATAGAAGCCCTGAGAATGGGAACGCCAAACTTTTTTGCCTCATATAAAAAAACTCTTCTTACCCCTGGGCTTGCCTTAACGATCTGTTTCTGTCCATTGCTATGGGCAGAAGGCCCCAATCCGGCAAGGGTTCCAATAAAAAGGAGGAGCATTATTTTGAACTTCCATTTATTCCTTTTCATATATGAGAATCCCTTTAGAAATAATTAATTAGAGTCTGTTTACAAATTGTCTTGCCGTCATTCCCGTGAAAACGGGAATCCAGTGATTTCAATCCCGCCAAAGGCGGGACTTCCGCAGGAATGACGAAATAATCGACTTTATGGAGAACTAATAATTATATCAAATTTTTTTTTTATTGGGAAGTAATTTTTTTAGGTTTGGCTTTAATTGAGGTGATTAAATTAATGAGTTAACCCCGTTAGAAATTCCAGAAGGGTATTATTTCTAACGGAGGAAGTTAACTACAGTCTGAGTAACCGCAGAAGCACTTTACACACCCTTCTTCGAAGATAAGAGGCCCTCCACATTCAGGGCATGCTCCTCTTTGAAAAACGAGGTCTAAACGCTGTCGATGAGATCCCCCCTCTGCTTTTGGAGGATGTTTTGGAATGGAGAGACTAATTTCTGGCTCGCTTCGTGTTCTCTTTTCCTTCTCTTGAAGGTGCCACTCAATGGCCTTGGCTACGGCATCCGAGCAGGAGAGGACCTTCCCTTCCCGGGACCAGACCGGTGTATGGCAACTGATGCCTTTCAGTTGTCGGATGATGTCTTCTGGTTCAACCCCTGATCGAAAAGACAGAGAGACCAGGCGACCGATGGCTTCGGATTGAGAGGCCGCACAACCCCCTGCCTTTCCGATTTGATTGAAGATCTCGAAAAGCCTCCCCTCTTCATCTTCGTTTATTGTAACATAGAGGTTTCCACATCCAGTGCGGATTTTTCGAGTCGTCCCATGGATCACATCCTGACGAGACTTTGGTTTCCTCTCCACTTCACGAAAATCCCCTTCCTCTTTCAAGTGATCCCTGCTCTGGGAAACCATTCCCTTATAAAGAACTTGTTTTGCTCGACTCCTGTCCCGGTAGATAGTGACTCCCTTGCAATCCAGTTCGTAAGCTAATTTATAGACCTTGGCCACATCCTCGACGGTGGCCTCGTAAGGGAAATTGACTGTTTTTGAAACGGCATTGTCTATATATTTTTGAAAAGCAGCCTGCATCCGAATATGGTCCTCTGGAGAGATGTCATGGGCGGTTACAAAGAGCTTCCGTATGTTCTCCGGGACTTCTCTAACATTTTGGATATTTCCGCTGTGGGCGATCTTTCTCATCAGCTCTTCTGAATAGAATCCTTCCTGTTTCGCCAATGCCTCAAAAAATGGATTCACTTCTAAAAGTTCCCTGCCCTCCAAAACATGGCGGAGAAAGGCCAGAGCAAAGATGGGCTCGATCCCCGAGGAGGTTCCAGCAATAATGGAGATGGTTCCAGCAGGGGCAATGGTGGTGACCGTCGCATTTCTCATCGCATCCCAGCGGCCCTTCAAACTGCTCCCATCGAAATTAGGAAAAGATCCCCTCTTCAGGGCCAATTCTCTCGAAACCTCCCTCGCTCTCTTCTGAATAAAGGACATCACCTTTCCCCCAATCTCCAAGGCTTTGGGACTGTTATAGGGGATTCCTAACAGAATGAGAAGATCGGCAAATCCCATCACTCCGAGGCCGATCTTTCGATTTGCCTTGGTCATGGCCTCAATTTGAGGGAGGGTGTAGCGATTCATGTCGATCACATTATCCAAAAAATGGACGGCTCTCTCTGTGACCAAACTGAGTCTTTCCCAATCGATGGCTCCATTCCTGACCATATTGGAAAGATTGATGGAACCAAGATTGCAGGACTCAAAAGGAAGGAGAGGTTGCTCCCCACAAGGATTGGTGCTTTCGATCTGCCCGACTTGAGGTGTGGGATTATCTTGATTAATCCGATCGATGAAGATGATTCCTGGATCCCCGTTTTTCCAGGCATAATAGACTACCTTTTCAAAAACCTCACGGGCATTAAGAGAGCCAACAACTTCTTTCGTCCTCGGATTCCGAAGAACATACATATTATCGTTTCCCACGGCCTCCATGAATTCATTGGTGGCAGCCACTGAGATATTGAAATTGTTAAAATGATGATCGCCCCCCTTGCATTGAATGAATTCAAGGATGTCAGGATGGTCCACACGGAGGATGCCCATATTCGCTCCCCTTCGTGTCCCTCCTTGTTTAATCGTTTCTGTCGCTGTATCGAAAACGCTCATGAAAGAAACTGGACCGCTCGAAACCCCATGGGTGGAACCGACGACATCATTCTTCGGTCTGATTTGAGAGAAGGAGAAACCCGTCCCGCCACCGCTTTTTTGAATTAAGGCCATCTGTTTAACGGCATCGAAGATTTCATCCATGGAATCTCCCACAGGGAGGACGAAGCAGGCAGAGAGTTGTTGAAGTTCTTTTCCCGCATTCATCAAAGTGGGAGAATTGGGAAGGAAGTCCAATGAGGCCATCAAAGAATAGAATTCGTCTTCGATGGGGGGGAGATCGGTTTCAGGATGATAGAATCGATCCGCCTGAGCAATATTCTTTGCCACGCGCCTAAAAAGCTCTTCGGGTGTTTCTACAACATTTCCTTGAGAGTCTTTTTGTAGGTAACGCTTCTTAAGTACAGTCATGGCATTTTGCGTAAGTTGAACCATCTCCATTTTCACTTCTCCTCCACTAAATATGAGCGATACCAAAATACTTACCACAATATTTTGTGTTGTCAAGGGAAATTTTAGAGATTTCTGAAAAAGTCCAGAAATCTGTGTAATCAAGAGAGTTCAAAGTATCTTTTCAGAACTATCTTTTACTCTCTAATAAATCTTGACTAAAAAAAAATTCTAAGATAACTTTCTTCTTAGAAAAAACCCAATAATTTCTTATGGGCTGTTGAAAAAGCCCTTCTGATGATTAGGATGTCATTCCTGTGGGAGCAGGAATCCAGGTCTTACTGGTTCCCTGCTTTCGCAGGGACAGAGTCTGGACTCCTGCTCCCCGCCTTTGCGGGGACAAGCTTACCTCTGCGAAAGCAGGGGCGGGAGTGACAGTCCATTGGTATTTTTCAATACGCTATTAATAAAACAAAAAATTAAATTCTTTCTAACTTCCTGCGAAAGAGAATGTGAATATCATGATCCATCAGATCTTTGATAAAATTTATAAAATTGAACTTCCCATCCCGATTTCTCTAAAGTCAATAAATGTCTACTTTATTGATGATCCTCCAAAAACCCTTGTTGATGCAGGGATTAAGACTGAAGCTTCGTTCGAAACATTGAAAAAAGCTCTTGAAGCGATTGGCTATAACCTGAATTCTATTGAGCGGATTCTCATCACCCATGGCCATATCGACCACTACGGTCAGGCTAAAAAACTTTCTCTTCTCTCCGGTGCTCCTATCTACATCCACTCAATAGAGTATGGAAGGATCCGCTCCCTCATTCATTCCTTTGGTTTCTTAAAGTCAATTATATTGAGGAATGGAGTACCAGGAAGTTTGGTGAATGAAGCCATCCAATTTATCAAGTCCTCCCAGGACTGGTCTGATCCTCTAGAAGAGGCTTTCTTCTTGGATGAAGGCGATCCTATCCCTTTCAAATCGATGATCTGGAAAACCATCCATTGCCCTGGGCACAGCCCCGGTTTGATTTGTTTCCATTGGCCGGAGAAAAAAATTCTATTTACTGGAGATCATCTTCTAAAAGAAATCACTCCTAACCCCGTCTTAAACGTCCAGGAAAATAAACCGCCCTTCAGTTACCCAAGCCTGAAAGAATATTTGACCTCTTTGGAAAAGATCGAAAAGATGGATCTCTCCCTTCTCCTCCCTGGCCACGGAGAGGAGGTCCACGATGTGAAAGGTCTAATTCAGAAAATTTTCACCCATCACAAGGAGCGAATGGACCGCATCCTCTTCTTCTTATCCGAAGGTGAAAAGACTCCTTTTGAAATCGCCATGGATCTATTCCCCGATGTTCCTCCCTTTGAGCTTTTCTTAGGAATCTCCGAGGCCGTCGGCCATTTAGAGATTCTAAGAGAAAAGGGTATGGTCAACGTCAAAGAGAAAGAAGGAAAAGATTACTATTCGTTAGAAGACACCAATTAAAAATCTATTTCGTTTTTGGCTTCGATGCAACCTGAGTCCATTCCTCATTTCAGCATTGGTCCATTATTTGGCTTAGCCGCCAACGGGGTCATGTCTATCTTGTGCTTAGTGACCTCGGTCCTCTACCGCCACTACCGACCGCTGCGGAGCCTCTTTTTCTTCTATCTTTTTATTACCTTCTGTTTCTTGGGCTGGGTGATTTATGGGCTTCAAAAATCGCCTGAATCTATCCTTTTAGGATACAGAATCCTTTATGCCGCATTGGCTCTCTTGCCGGCCAGTTGGTACTGGTTCTACTCAGCCCTCTCAAATGAGAAAGCAGGTTGGCTATCCTGGGCAATCACTGGAACAAGCCTTCTCCTGGTCGCTACAGCCCTTTTGGGTAAGGGGCCTTTATTTTTTGGACTTCCTCTGGAACCTGACCAGATTGCTGCAAACATCTTTCGACCCCAATCCAAGCTCCTTAGACCATTGGTCCAATCCTTCTGTCTGGTGGCCTGCCTTTTCTACTTCTCACTGATTATCATAAAACTGCACCGCTTCAAAGACCAACGCCCCTTGTATTTACTGCCTGCAGGCATCGGGCTGCTCATCTGGTTCCTCGGGGGGCTCCACGATGCCATCCGCACCATAGGGATATCCATCTTAATGAAGGACCAAATCTTGTGGTTTGCCTCTATTTGGCTTTCCATCTTCTTGACCATCGCCATTGCCCTCCATTTTCGTTCCCTGGAACAGGCTGTTCGGGAGGCCCGAGATGTTTTTGAGCACTTCGTCCCTCCTGCCTATCTTCGCCGAATCGCTGCCCAGGGTCTGAGGTCCATCCGTTTGGGCGAGGCCGATCAGCAATGGGTAACGGTCCTCTCCTGTGACGTCAGGGGATTTACTGCGTTATCCGAGCGACTTGCTCCAAGTGAGCTCATCTCCCTCATCAATTATTTTTTTGAACGGATCACACAAGTGGTCGATTGGCGACAAGGAGTGATCGATAAGTTCCTCGGTGATATGATCTTATGTATATTTGAAGGAGGGGACTCAGCACAAAGAGCAGTGGACTGTGGAGTGGATATCCTAACAGTAGTGAAATCTATCAATATGGAAGGAAATCGTCCTGTTGACAAAACCATTGAGATCAATATAGGTATTCACGCCGGACCAGTCATCCTGGGGACCATCGGGTCTCCAAAAAGAATGGATTCTACCGTTCTTGGCCTCACAGTCAACTTAGCCAAGCGCATCGAAGAGGTGACAAGGCACTTGGGCGTGGAGATGCTTATTTCTGAGCAAGTCGCCAATCCGTTGTCAAATGGGCATGGCCATAAATTTCGGAAGCTGGGAGAGGTTTCGATGAAAGGAAGTTCAACACCAATAGGCATTATCGAAGTGTATGACCAGGACTCACCAGAAGTGCGCCATCTCAAGGACCAAATTGAACCCATCATGTCAGAGGGGATAGAATTCCTCAAAGGAGGTCATCTTGATACCGCCATGTTAAATTTTAAGAAGGCTCAAGCGATCTTCCCCCAAGATTTACCGCTCCGTCTTCTTATCGCCTCCCTTCAGAAAACCTTGGAACAGGGGCAGGCCATTCAAGGATCTGCTTTACTTGATTTCAGATCAAAATAAGCCTTTCACTTTCCAAAACAAGCTCGAAAGATCACAGAGCCTCCTTCCCCAGAAGGGGGTAGATGATTTTCTGGCCTCTGGGTGGATGAAGCAAAAATGGCGGCATTTAATCTTCTGCAATCCCTGCTCAAAACCCTTCTCATCTTTCTCCTCTTCGAAATAATCCGGTATCCAATATCCTAAAGAAGAAAAAGCACTCTTGTCTCCAGAATGGTAATGGTAAAAATCCATAAAATTTTTAAGCGAGGTCTTCACACCATATTCTTCGGGATCGAGATGCCAGGGAGCACCTGGCTCCATCTCGATCGTGAAAGTGCGAATTCCTCTCACATTGGGATAACGGTAGCGGATCGTCCTTTGGAGTTGAATCGTCTGTTGAATATCAACCTCCTTCTCAAAGGGTACACCGAGGGTGAAGAAAAGATCGCAGAAGACTCCATTGGCTTTTAACTGGTCAAGAGACTTCATCAAGGCTTGATTAGAATAAGTGTACCCTTTATGAATCTTTCTCATTCGGTCCGATCCGACGTCCGGGGAGAGGGCGATCAGGGATTTAGGTCCGGGAAAAGTTTCCTTAAAAGACCTGATAAAATCAAGGGTGGGGAGTCCAAAGGATTCGAAGAAACATTCCATTTTAATCTTTTCCTGCCGAATTCGAGAAAAAAGATCGAGGAAATATTGAGGCCTCTGGGGGTAAGGATCGAAGCAGATATGGAATGTCTCATAACCAAAAGAGACGGCTTCTTTAATGGATTGAAGAACACGCTCCACACTTCGAAAGGTCACTTCTTTTCTGCCCGTGATGGTCTCGATGGAAGAACGACCACCCCCACACCAGGTACATTGAACAGGGCAACCTCTTCCCACGGTGAGATCATAGATGGGCGACTTGAGAGAAAACATCCAGAAATTCTTCTTTTTGGAAACTCCCTTAACATAGAAGAATTGACCGATATAACGGATGTAGGTGGAATAATTCTTCAATAGTGGGAAATTGGTAAAGGAGAAGTCATTCAGCTCTTTCTCTGAGGCAACGTAAGAAAGTGGATTGATAAGAATTCTCCCCTTCCTCCTCCAGGTGAGATTGGGAACGGAAAAAAGATCTTCCTTCCCTTGCAGGAGTGCTTTCACTAAATCCAAAATAGGAACTTCTGCTTCACCGCGGATGACTCCATCAACCCCATCAAAGTTCTTCAGGATCTCTTCATGAAAAAAACTCGCAGTATACCCTCCGAGAAGAATATAGAGGGAAGGAAAGGCAGCTTTCACCTTTTTGACCACTTCCATCACATCGTAGCTCTGATGGTGCCAGTGGAGATCGATGGCAACGATCCGAGGGGCCTTCTCCCTGATATATTCAATGATAGAAAAAGTGTGATCTTCAATCCATTCCACCCCCAGGTGTATGACTTGGGTGGAAATGCAATGACGTTGGAGAAGATCAGCCAAGCCAAGGAGTCCCATAGGTAGGAAGTTGATCCAGATGAAACGATTGATCGGCCGGTAGTAGTTGTTCAGCTTGGGGACGTGAAGAAAGAGACAGTCCACCTTTTCCATCGGAGAGATTGTAAAATGTTGTGAAGAGGTATTTCAACCCCAACCTGCATTAAATTTCAAATGTCAAAGCTTGCACGAAGTGATAAATCCCTCCCCGCCTCCCTTTGCCTGTCGAATGACAGGAAAATGATACCAAAAGGAGGAGTCCCGCGTTTCGCGGGTTTCCCCCTTTGAAAAAGGGGGATTAAGGGGGATTTTATGGTGATTCTTTGTATTTCTTGGAATTTAGAACTCTTTTTTCATAAAGCTAAATTTGGCTAAACAGTTATGGATTTTGAAATTTGAACTTTATACTTTATCCCGGAGGATCATTCTTGCGGTAAAAAGACCAGAGAGGCTCGCACCCACAATACCATGAGAGGGTTGGGTATAATGACCGACTTGAAAGAGGCCTGGGATAGGAGTCTGATGGGAAGGTCTTAAATTCCCGATCTGTTGGGGCGTCGATGCCAAACCATACATCGCACCCATCTCGTTCCCAGTGTATCGCTCTAAAGTCAAAGGGGTGGCCGCTTCATAAAAGAGAAGATGGGTTCTAAGATTTGGGACTAATTTAGCTTCCAATTGTTGTAGGATCTTTTGAGAGAATTCTTCCTTAATACGCTTGCATTTTCCAGGATCACCCTTCCCCCATGCTTCTTGATAATGATAAGGGACATTGACCAGGACCTTGATGAGGTGTTGCTTCGGTGGAGCTAAAGAAGGATCCAAAAGTGTGGGGATGGAAACGATCATCGCTGGATGATTCGGAATCTCACCCCTTCGAAATATCCGATCCTCCTCCTCTAAATCAGAGAGAAACCGGAGATAGGAAAAAAAAGGAAGATCCATGTTTTTAATATCTAAATCCGTGGCAATATAAAGGATGAAGCAAGAAAGGGAATATTCGAAATGCATCGTCTTTTTCAGAAGAAGCTTTTGAAATTCCGAGGGAAGCATCTTCACCATATGGTTGGGATTAATATTGGAGATGACCCTTGGCGATTGAAAAACTTTCCCGTCTTTTGCCAGGACACCTTCGACTCTCCCTTCTTTTATTAGAATCTGCTCCACTTCCATTTGAATATTGAGCTCTCCTCCACATTGGCAAAAAGATTGGGCGATGGCCTTGGAAATCTTCCCCATCCCTCCCTTCGGATAAAAAACGCCTTCGATCAAAGCTTTATTGATCAGAGTGGCCACGAAGAGAAAAGAGAGCCTCGATGGTGGCTCTGTGGCCGGAAGAGTATGGAGAGCCATTTTGATCTCTCCTCCTCTGAAGAGGTTGTCTAAAATCGTTTTATGACTCGATTTATGAAATCGGACGAGATTTCGGAAATAGAAGGGAAAGAAAATCCTTTTGAGCAATGTCATCTCAGAGTATGATCTTACCTCTTCCCCAATTTTTTTCACCAGAGAGAGATAGGCATTTAATCCTTTCTCCTCTTCGGGGAAAAGATTTAAAAGGGCTTCCGTATAGGAATGTAATCCACCCTGGTGCAGATGAACCTCGAACCCGGGATAGATATTTTGGATGTGATGGATGGGAATAAATTCAACCTCATCATGTGCCCCAATCTCCTTAAGAATTTGATATAATTCTCCGCCCACCTGACATCCTCCGACAAAGGCACCTGTGGCATCAAAGGTGAATCCATTTCTTTTAAACGAAACGACATAACCTCCCACCTGTTTCTCTTTTTCGAGGAGAAGGACCTTCAATCTTCTCTTCGCAAGAAGGGAGGCAGTGGTCAACCCTCCCATTCCAGACCCAATGACAATGGCATCATATTTTTTAACGCTCACGACGCTTCTGCTCCCACAGAATTAAAAGGGTTGGAAGAAAGCAAAGGGCAGCCATCAGGCAAAAACCCATTCCTAAGATGGTCACCCATCCCATAGTGGAGAGGGCCTGATATCGGGCAGTGGCTAAAGAGCCAAACCCAAGCATGGTGGTCAGGGAACATATGGTCATTGCCCTTCCGGTGGCTCGGAGGGCACTGCCTGCATCTTTTCCTCCACCTTCCAAAAACCGGTGCATCAAATGGACGCTATTGTCGATCCCCATGCCGATGATCATGGGAAGAATGGCGGCATTGACGAAATTAATACGAATTCCAATAAGAGACATCGCTCCCACCATCCCGATGAGCCCCATGACCAAAGGCATTAACGTAAAAAGAGTGGTTCTCCAATTTCTGAAATGGAGAAAAACAAAAAAGAGGATAATTAAAAAAGCGATTGGAGTGAGAAAGAAAAGATCCTCTTTCACAATCCGAAGAATCTCAGACTCCACTTTCTCAGGCCCAGTCATAGAAACACCTTGAAGTTCTTTTTCTATCTGGTCAAGAGAGAGTTTTCCCTTCTGATAATAGAGATGGGAGATGATTTTGTAACCTTCCCCTTTCTTAACAAAGAGGTTTTCCAGCCCTTTCTTTAAGGCCCCTTGATTGAGCGAAGCAATCAGGGTTTCAGGGGAATAGATTTTCTCATTCCCTTTCTTCAACTCTTCAAGTCCCTGAAGAAAGGGCTGAAACCCGCTTACTTTAAATCGATTCTCTCTTAGTTCCTTAACAAATCTTTTTCTCACCTTCTCCAGATCAATAGATTCTTGAATGGCCCTAAACATCCTCCTCTGTTTTTCAGGGGAGGAGATGAACTGGGAGAGGGAGACAAAAGAGTCAATCTTTCCATCTCGTTGGTATCTGTTTAAGGTCTCGGCGATCTCTTCCTCTTTTAATAGAAGGGAAGATAGATCTTTCCCTTCATGGATCGTGATAGCCTCCAACTTTTTTCCTCCGTAAGATCTAACCATTCGCTCGAGGACCTGAAGGGATTCTATCTCTTTCGGCCTCAGGTTTCTGAAATCCTTCTCCCCCTCGATGCGGAAGGCGAAGAAGAGAAAAAAGAGCGTTATTCCGATCAATACGAAGAATGAAAGTAAGGGGTTTCTCTCCAAAAAAGTGGAGAGATTTTTAAACCCGAAAGTTTGAAGAGGGGCATAGGAATAGGGCTTCCTCCTTTTATCAATCCAGACAAGAAAGGAGGGAAGGACAAAATAGATGCAGAGAAGGGCGCAAAGGAGACCCACAGAAACAAGAAAGGCCAGCTCGACAATTCCTTGCACTCGAGAGAAAAAGAGGACGGCAAAGGCAAAAATCGTAGTGAAAGCTCCGGTCCAGATCCCCATCCCTGTCTGTGTAAGGGTGGTTTCAATGGCTGAAGAGAGATCAGCACCGGAGGCCCTCTCCTGGTGATACCGATCATAGATATGGACTGCAAAGTCAATTCCCAAACCTACCAGAATAGCAGCAAATGCACTGGTTAAGATATTCAAGCTTCCTAACGTGATCGAAGCAATCCCCATGGTCAACTGGATCCCTCCAAAAAGAGGAAGCCCAGCGAAGAGAAGGGTGACCCATCTCCGGTAGGCATAGAAAAATAAAATCAGTACCAGGATCAAAGAAGAGATAAAGGAGCTCTGCATATCGAATCGAAGGACCTTTGATTCAGACATGGCAATCGGATGGGCTCCGGTGAAGGAGACTTTGACGTTTTTATCTCGAGTAGAAGGAACCTGAGAGATGGATTTCTCTATCGCCTCCATTAAAGATTTTGAGAAGGGGAGGTCTGTACCAGGACGCTGAGGCTCTGTGACAATCAGAAGGGAGTTTTGATCTTTTGAGAGGAATAAATTGCTTGATTCATCGAATTCCAATCCCTTCATCCCTTGCCTCCATTTCTCCATGAAGAGCCAGCGCATTTCAAATGGATCAATTTGAATCAGATCTTTCATGGCATAGGAGGCATGGCTGATCAAAGTGGCCTTATTCTTTCGAACCTGCTTTCTAATTCCCTCTTCGCTCCATTTCTCCTTCAGTTTGGGAATATCCTCATGATCAATGAAGAGATAGGGATGGGTAAGAAAAAGAGCGAGGGTAGGTTTGGCCTCATCCAGATCCTCTTCTTCAATTTTCTGGAATCGAACCGTCTTGAATGCTTTCTTCCCATCAATCTCCAGTCTCCTCAAATTTTCAGTAATCTCTTTTCCAGATTCGATCAATCGCTGGGAATCGACCCTTTCCCCCTTCTCCAAAAGAACAAAAAGGAGATCGAATGACCCTGCTTCTTGGAGATTTTCCATGTAGAGTTTGATGGGACCTCTTTCAGCAGGAAAGAGTTTAAGGAAGTTAGGATCGAAGCGGATCCTGCCAGTCAGAACGAAAGCGAGCCCGAAAACGATAAAGAAAATAAGGAGGATCTTCCGGTAATGATGGAGACAAAGATAGGAAATCCCTTTAAGCAACCACTTTCTCATGATCATTAAACCTATTTATTTTACCCGAGGGAACGGAGGTGGATTATAACAGATTCATCAGTGATATGTCACAGTTTGGCTCCACCTCGCAAATAGCATCATACTAAGTGATCACTTCTTCCTCCATCTATGGTTAACAAGTTCTGCTAAAATGAGTAGATTTAAACTGGTAATATATAGTAAACTAAAAAAGATCATTCTGACAAACAAATAAGGAGGAGAATCATGGGAGAAATCGTCCATAGGTCACGCATCAAAATTGTAAGAGAAAAAGGTTCCATCAGAAGAGCTATGATTGAAGGTTTTGATGAACCCATCTATTACGGTGTCCACGGTGGGATTAAGAGATTTTACAAAGTGGAGCCTGAGAAAGAGCATGCAGCCACCCTTGACCATATTGTGGCGGCCACAGCCGGCTGAATGATGGGAACACTGGCCTCGGTGCTGGCCAGAAAACAAATACCTACCCCGGAAGACCGTTATTGGGCGGATGTGGAAGGAGACATAGAGAATGTCAATGGTGTCCTAAAAATCACCCAGATCCGAGTGACGTATCACTTAAAGGTACCCAAAGGAAAGGGGGAGGAGACAAAGGAGGTTTTCTCCTCTTATCTCACCTTCTGCCCTGCAGCTCAGAGCGTGATAGGCTGTATCAACATCAAGGATGAAATCAATATTGAGGAGTTGATTTAAGAAACGAATACACAGTTCAGTGAAAGGAGAAGATATGGAAGAGAAGATCATTTATTTTGAGAAACCAGGAAAAGAAAATACAGCTCACGTCCTCCGACTCATCAAAGAGAAAGCCCAAGCAAGAGGAATAAAAAAGGTGGTGTTGGCATCCACCCGAGGAGACACTGCAAGAGCCATTGCAGAGTCCTTTAAAGATACGGGTCTTCACTTGGTGATTATCCCTTGGCAGTATGGTTTTCATGACACTCAACCATTCCCTCAAGAACTCATAGCTGAGCTTCAGGGAAAAGGGCATCGGGTTCATTTTGGGACAATGCTGTTTCACACCGAGGATCTGTATGGGATCAAGACGCCCCAGGTGATGGCAAATCTCCTCCGTATCTTTGGGCAAGGGATCAAAGTGTGTGTTGAGATCATCATGATGGCCTGTGATGGGGGATGTATTGAAATAGGTGAGAAGGTCATTGCTGTAGCGGGTTCCGGAGCTGGATCGGATACGGCAATCGTTGCCACTGCATCGCCGAGCACCAAGATGACAGGGCTTCGCGTTCACGAGATTATCTGCAAGCCTCTGTGATGGACCATCATAAAATCCTAAAACATCAGCAAAAAAGGAGGGAAAAAGATGAAGGTTGTTGCATTTAACGGTAGTCCAAGAAAAGATGGCAATACAACTATCCTGATCAATCACGCTTTCCGTGAGCTTGAAAACGAGGGGATTCAAACCGAACTGGTTCAGCTATCTGGAAAGGAAATTCACGGTTGCATCGCTTGTTACAAGTGCTTTGAAAATAAGGATCAACACTGTGCCGTAAAAAACGATATAGTGAACGAGTGTATCGAAAAGATGATCGAAGCAGATGGGATGATCCTGGGGTCTCCCACCTATTTTACGGATGTTACTGCTGAGATGAAGGCCCTGATTGATCGCGCGGGTTTTGTGTCATTGGCCAATGGCGTTATGTACAAGAATAAGGTTGGAGCAGCAGTGGTCGCAGTACGTCGTTCGGGTGCGATCCATACAATCGATACCATCACTCATTTCTTTTTTGCGAACCAGATCATCGTCCCCGGCCGGGTTCTTGTCATCGGCAGGGAAAAAGGAGATGTGCTGAAAGATGAAGAAGGGATGCAGGCCGTGAAGACACTTGGACAAAGGATGGCCTGGTTGTTGAAAAAACTATATGGGTAAGTAGGATATGACGTCACAAACGATTCGTAAGATATTCACTCGTGATTTCATCCTCAGTTTTTTTGCACAATTCGCTTTCATAAGCGTTTTCTACATCCTCATTCCCACCCTCCCTATCTATCTTTCAAGATCGGGATCTAAAGAGACAGAGATTGGTATTCTCATTGGAATCTTCTTTGTCTCTGCATTGGTTTTTAGGCCATTTGTTGGTAAAGCCCTTTTAAAAATCCCGGAAAAAACATTTATGATCGCCGGTACCCTCCTCTTTGCCTTGACCTCCCTTGCCTATCTCTTGGCCCCTCCTTTTTGGCCCTTTTTAATAGTGAGAGCCTTTCAAGGCATGGGGTTGGCCCTCTTCCATACAGCCTCATTAACATTGATCGCTAATATCAGCCCAGAAGCCCATCGGGGACAAAGCCTGAGTTACTTTCTTCTGGCTCCCAATATCTCTTTAGCCCTCGCCCCTTCCCTTGGGATATTCCTTATTGATCACTTTAGTTTCCCCATTCTCTTCATAGTCTGTTCAGGTATATCTTTATGCTCTCTGTTTATTATCAGCAGATTGGGAAGAAGACAGGTCGCCCCACTGGAAGTTTCCTCTAAA
>Ga0256868_10000472_pt1 | contig 23532 bp, 23 predicted proteins | sample RVTome_13_FD_187341 | JGI IMG/M metagenome (GOLD analysis project Ga0256868, IMG submission 187341) | Soil microbial communities from uranium-contaminated site in the Upper Colorado River Basin, Wyoming, United States - RVT92D227 HiSeq ...
GAAACGATTACACGGATTACAAATACATTGAAAAATAAAGAGAAATCTGTGGAATCATTTTTTCAAATCTGTGTAATCAAGAGAGCATAAAGCATTTTTTTAGAGCTCTCTTAGAGAAAGCGTTTTGGGATCCAATAGGATGACTGCCCATCTAGACCCATTCCAATTTCTTAAAGGTTTCCCTATAAGCCTGCAGAAGATTTACCCTAAATCCTTCACCTCTAGAAAAGGATTAACCTATGGATTGATTCGAGCGGCTGAAGGCAAGAAATTGGTCGTATGGGGGGAAAATGACCCTGTCTTGGCAGACCCCTTCCAAGGGAAATGCTACCCTCATACAACCACCCTGAAGATGTGTGATCTTTCTCATCAAAATGGGAACTGTCTCATGGAACTCTTTCCTTTCACAAAGCCCGTTTCCCTGCGGGAACATAAAATCACCATAGGAACAGGCGATCGCCTTGGAGTGGCCACTCCAGGGCATATCAGAGCCGTTCAAAAATTTAGAGTTCGGCCTGTCCTGGCCCAGCAATCTGTCCGTGAAAATACGCAGACAGGAAGGAGTTTTGAAGAGGTTGTGAGTGATGCCGCCTGGGCGGTCTTTCAGGAGAACTACCAAGATGGATATGGGGCGGATGGGGATCACCTGAAGTCCCTTGAGGAGATCAAGAACGCTCTGGGGGCCGGTGTCTCCATGATTACTCTCGATCTCTCCGAAAAACTGAACCCTGAGGCTTCTGATTACCCGAAGGAACAGTTGGACCGTCAATTTAAAGAAGAAATTGACAAGGGAGATGCGGAGGTTCTCCTTCACCTCTTCCTCGATAAGGAATTCAGATTTAAGGGTCATCATGGAGAGTTTTCTGTTCGTTTTGATAAGGAGAGTGCAAAACGGAATATCCTGCTTTTTCACAAAGCAATTGATTTTACTGAGGAAGCCTACCGATTCATCTTTTCACGATTCGGAAATCGGCATGTCGTCGATTTTGAAATCTCTGTCGACGAGACTCCCTTTCCCACGACTCCGGAGAATCATCTCTTCTTCATCATTGCCTTGAGTCACAGAGGCGTTAAAATCGATGCCCTTGCCCCGCGCTTCATTGGGGAATTCCAGAAGGCAATCGATTATCTGGGGAATTTGGGGGATTTCCGCAAGCAGTTCTACCAGCATGTCCTCATAGCGAAAGATTATGGAAACTATAAAATCTCGATTCATTCCGGAAGCGATAAGTTTTCAGTCTTCCCCCCTATGGGGGAATTGGCAAAAGGAGGGCTCCATCTAAAAACAGCCGGGACGAGCTGGCTGGAGGCTGTCCGTCTGATTGCTTCCGTTTCCCCTTCCCTTTACAGGGAGATGCATCGATGGGCTTTGTCTAAATTTGGTGAGGCTTCCAAACTTTATCATGTGACCACAGATCTTAACCGCATTCCGAAGCTTGAGGAACTTCAGGACCAGGAACTGCCCACGCTCTTAGACCAGAATGATTCAAGACAACTTTTACATATCACTTATGGATATCTGCTCAACGCGAAAGATGGGCGTGGAAGGTATCTCTTCAAAGATAAACTCTATCAAATTCTATCTCAATATGAGGAGGACTACTGGTCCTTTCTTGAAAAACATATTGAGAAACATCTAAGCCTCTTGGGAGTGGAGAAAGACGAATAGGAAACCCAGAAAAAAATGTAGGGTGGGTTCCCCGAACGCACCGATATGGTAACCGAATCACTGAAGGCGTGCTCGCCTGCCTGTGCGAAGCCGCTCCGGCTTGAGCTTTTCCTAAGGGGGAAAAGCTATACCCCTCTTTCCTAAAGAGGGGCGAGGGGAGATTAGGAGAAAAATTATGAAAACTCTAAACCAAGAGACCATCAATCAAATCGTCAACTCAAGCACCCCTGAGAGGCTATCTCTCGAAGAAAGACCACCCATCACTGACGACCATGTGGCCCATATCCTCCAATTAACCCAAATGGGCCAAACAACCTTGGCAGCAGACCATCTTCTTTTTCCTGAGATGAATGGAATCCTATCAAAGACGGTGGGTGGGGTCATCAGGGAACTCAATCTCATTTTTCCCCTCTCCACACCCGTCCGCTCTGATACAGAAGGATTTTTAAAAAGAAAAATTCACTTCCGGCAATATGCTTATGAAGCTTTAATCGAAATGGCACTCAATTTCTATGGTCTTGAAAGCCGATGGCTCATTGAGGCAGAGAAGGCCGAGTCCACCCAATATATCCTTGCCGTTTTAGAAGAATGGGAAAGCCTGGAACGCAGAGAAGGATCGTTTTCGGTTGCTGAGGCGTTGACCAGGAAATGGCTCGCAAGGATGAAAAGAGTTCAAAAGGGCAATAGCATGGTGGCTCAAACAGCTGTTCGGATTGAAGGAGGGTTAGATTTTAAAAAGAACGTCCTGGTTGACTTCCTGAGGAGTGCGGAGAAGGAGACCAAGGGAAATATCTATTACCAGATGGTAAAAGAAAAAAGATGTAAGTTTGGAAATGACTATGCCCTCGGTTTAAGATGGCTGAGACATCTCGGTTATGAACAGGTCTCGACGAATCCTGTCCTCGCAGCCAGGGCTTATCAGGATGAGCCTGCCCTTACCGAGATCTTTTGTGATGAGGTGCGAAAGCATTCCAATTTTAGACAATGGTCCGCCAAACCTTCGAAATATGCGGAGGAAATCACCCTCTATGCCACGCTTCTGGCCCTCTGGGATAATCTCCAGGTGTTCCGCCCCATCTTCTTCAGTCTTCGGGAGGCATCCGGTGGAGGAGTGGTTAGCTTTCAACTCAATCCGAATGTGGCCCACCTCTTCAAGGAAAGCCTACGCGACGTTTTCTTGGCTTTCTCCACTGCTTCAGAACACATGGATCTCTATGATTATTATCTTCTGGCTGGGTATCGCATGGATGGAGAGAGAGGAAGACCCAATATGGTCATCAAGGTGGCGGCCACAACCCCTGTGGCCAGAACCATTACGCGGACGATCAATTCCTTTGGTTTTGGTTCGAATATTACGGTCGATTATAGTGTCAGCCAGGAAGCAACCCTCATTCTAGACGAAATGGAAGGGATGGCAAAGGCGATTCGAAAAGGCATTAAACCGACCCAGCTCTATATGACTAACATGGGTGGACGTCTGGAAAGCCATTTGAGAGAGGTGAAGTTGGAGGAGCTCTTTGAAGACCTGAAGAGAAAGATTGGTGAAGCGAAGGCGACTGAAAAGATCATGAAACTTTCAGGGGCGAATGGAACAAAAGATAAGGTTCTGAAATCGAAAACCTACAAAGACAAGGTCTGGGCTGCCACTCGATTTGCTCACGGTCAGAAGAGGATGGATGGACCTGTCTTTGAAGCCCTTAAAGAAGCCGCTTCGAAAGAATCGCTTCAAGGTTGGGAAGATGTCATTGCAAAATCCGGCACTCTTGTGGCGAGAAGGGTTTGGTGGATCTTTTTCTCCGATGAGAACCGAAATCGATGGGCTGCCGCTTTAATGAAAACATATGGTTTGACCCGGGAGCAAGCGCACTACATCCTGGACCGAATTCACTATCTCCCTGCCTCCAAACGAAAGCCTTTTGATACCTATTGGACCCTCTCCTCTCATAACCTCGTCCATACTGAATTTCCAGACCATCAGGAGAATGTCAGAAAGATGTCTGAAAGTCCCCAATTTGACTTAAAAGAATATGGGGAATCAATTTCTCACACGTTTCCTGAGGGAATTTTGGAACAGTTGAACCAGATAGACGATTTCAGAAAGGCCTTCGAAATCAATTCTGAGTTGGCGGAGAGATTCAAAGAGGTTGGGATTTCTGAAGAGATGGGGCTGAAAGGTCTGACGCCATCCGAATGGCCGGAATTCGGTCCAGTCCAGAAGACACTCGCTGAATTTAAGAATGCCTATGATAGCTTTCAGATGGAAATGGTCACGATTTTCCAGAAACTCAGTAGAAAGAAACGAAAAGCAAGAAGACAAACCGGAAAGAGAAAATAAAGAGCCTCCAAATGAAAATCTCCATCTGTAATGAATTGTTTCAGGGGTGGCCCATAGAGAGAGTTTTCGATTACGCTGCTCAACTAGGGTATGACGGAGTTGAAATTGCCCCTTATACGCTTGCAGATTCTGTCACTGAGATTTCTTCATCAAGGCGGAAGGCCATTCGCCGTGCTGCTGAGAAGAGTGGGATAGAAATCGCTGGACTTCATTGGTTGCTCGCCAAACCCGAAGGTCTCTCCATCAATCATCCTGACGAGATCATCCGTATTCGAACTCAGGAATATATTGAAGCACTCATCCATTTCTGCGCAGACATTGGAGGAAAACTGCTCGTTCATGGTTCCCCGCACCAGAGGACCTTTCAGGAAGCATGGAGGCTTGACGAATCCTGGGAGCGAGCTAAAGAGACTTTTCGGGCATGCCTTGCGACTGCCCAAAAAAGAAATGTGATCTATTGCATCGAGCCTCTTTCGCGGAAAAGCACCAACTTCATTAATACTGTGACAGATGCCCTTCGGATGGTGAAGGAGATTCGACACCCAAACTTTAAACTCATCTTTGACTGCCGAAGTGCATCCGCCGAGGAGAAATCTGTTAACGAAGCCCTGATCAGAGCGCTGGATTCGAGGGTCCTATGCCATATTCATGTCAATGATGAGAGTGGTAGAGGCCCCGGTTTTGGAAAAACGAAGTTCGCTCCCATTCTAAAGACATTGCTCAAGAATGGCTACAAGGGTTACATTTCAGTAGAAGTGTTTGAATTCGATCCCGATCCCCAGACCATTGCCAGCCGAAGCCTCGGCTACCTCAGAGGCATTTTGGAGACCTTAGGAGAAAAGTAGCAATAGCGTATTGTTAGCACCTTATTTTCTCATCGAACTCTCAATTGGACCACTTTTATAACGAAAATCCCTTTAAGGATAACTCACCACCTCCTGACTCTATTTCTCTATGCCCTCTGGCTTATGCGCTCTGCTAACAGTTGGGAATTGTTCATGATTTATTTTATATTGACTATAATTAACAATTATGTATAATTACGTAAATAGAATGGCGAATCAACCCTTTTCCAAAAAGCTACAACAAGGAGCTCTACTTCAGCTCATCCTTTTACATACCCTCTATAGCCAGAGCGGCTCCGATCAGCTCATTTTCCAGGGTGGTACGGCCCTACGGTGGATTTACGGGGCACAGAGGGCCTCGGAGGATCTGGACTTTGTTTCTCCGATGCCACCCGCTCAGTTGAGGAAGTTGCTAAATCAGGCCTTACTGCAAACAAACCATCTTGCTCTGTCTCAATTTGGCATGGGAGTCTTCGAGGAAAAACCTCGTCACGCTTCTTTTGGATCCTTCCGTACTTTTATTCTCTTCAGACCCAATACCCAACGGGAAAAAATCAATGTTAGAATTGAAGTGGAGGAGAATTATTCGAATCATTCCCCTGCCCAACGGAAAATTCCCGTGATGGATTGTCCTCCCGTATTCAACCTGATGAAAGAAGGACTTCTAACCCTCCCCTATTCGAGCAGTATCCTTGTCGTTGAAACACCGGAAGAGATCATGACAGATAAACTCAGGGCTCTTTATGAACGAGCTTACTTGAAAGGACGCGACCTCTATGATTTATGGTTTCTTCATTCCATGCTTGGTGTGCGAACGCATCTTGAACAGTTGGATCGGAAACTCAAATCCTACGTTCGTCCCTTCCGGGTGACTCGAAAGGCAACGTTCTTTCTGGGAAAACAATCTAAGAACCAGTTACTGGACGCTCTTCAAACCGACCTTCGGCGTTTTCTCCCGCTCTCTGTTTACAAGGTTCTTGAAGCTTCGAACTTTGCCCCGATCTTTCAATCCATTGAAGATATTTTGCATCCTCTCATTAAAGAGGGACTGGAGGATTTATTAAGCTCCTATGCCTAAACAATCCACGATCGAGATTCTCAAACAATTGCCCATCCTCTTCCGCAAAGCAGAGGTTGAAAAATGGCTTGATCATGCCTCGATCTTTCTCAGCCGCGCTGTCAAAAAAGGTCTGGTCCATCGTCTATCGAGGGGGTATTATGTCAATGCTTTCCTTAAAGGCTGGCCCGCCGTGGAGGAGGTAGGATGTTTTCTCCGGGCCCCGGCATATATTTCTGGAGAATGGGCCCTTCATAAACATGGCATTCTCCTTCAAGTCCCTCAAACCTGCACCGTGATCACCCTTCAGGGTTCTGTAGGACAGAATCGTTCTGTAGAATATCAGGGAATTACATTTGAATTCTCAAGGATCGCTTCGGCTCTCTTTTTTGGCTTCACAAGGGAGGGACGTTATGACCTTGCCACACCCGAGAAGGCTCTCCTAGATCTTCTTTACTTAAGAATGCAGATTCCATTTGCCGATGAACTGGAGATCAGCGAGGTGGATTTCGAGAAGCTCCATCAATTTTCCAAAACATTCCCTAAAACTGTCCAAAAAAAGATGTCCCTCCTAAAGCTAAAGTGAAGCTCCCCGTTCACAGGGAGGAGCATTCGAAGGCATTCTCGTAAGGGCTATTTCGGATTTTCTGCCAGATAGACTCTAATAGAGAGAAATTAATTTAGCGGCTTCCTCTGACGACCACATAGGCTGGATAGATCCCCTTCCCTGCTAAAAACGCCTCCACGTTTTCTACGGCCATCATGAGGCCATTGATGACCGCTTCGGGCGTCATCCCTGCGTTGTGAGGGGTGAGCACAACATTGGGAAGCGTGGTTAACGGATGTGCAGGAGGAAGCGGTTCCTGATCATAAGCGTCAAGTGCCGCCCCCGCAATCTTCTTAGCCCGAAGAGCTTCATAAATCGCTTCCGGTTCAATTAATCCCGCGCGAGCCGTGTTCACAAAAAAGGCCGTCGGTTTCATCGAATCGAAATCTTCTTTTTTGAAAAAACCTCGTGTCTCTTCTGTTAACAGGAGGTGAAGGCTAACCACATCAGAGCTTTCCAGCAACTCTTCTTTCGAGACAAATCGAACACCGCTTTCCTTTGCCCGTTCCGGAGATGGATGAAAAGTCCATGCGATCACATCCATACCCAGACCTTTTGCCATCCTTGCGACATGTCTCCCAATCGCTCCCAATCCGAAAAGGCCCAACACTTTGCCACTGAGCTGAACCATTTCGACCCTGGGCCAGTTCCCTGAGCGGACCTCCCGGTCCAGTAGAGGAATCTGACGAGCAAGGGAAAGGAGGATTGCAAGGGTGTGTTCGGCTACAGACAAGGCATTTGCTCCTGGTGTGTTGGTTACGGTGATTCCCAGTTTCCTGGCCGATTCCAGATCCACATTGTCCGTTCCCGTTCCCCAGATGGAGATCAAGCGCAAATTTCTACAAAAGGCAAAAACCTCTGAGTTCAAATGCGTATAGGCCCGAATGTTGATCACAACCTCGGCCTCCTTGATCCTTTCGATGAGTTCTTCCTGGGACTTTGCTTTATCCAAATAAATTTGAACTGCTCCGAGGGTCTTCAGTTTCTGCTCTGCCTTCGTTCCTGAAATGGCCCTAGGGAAATCATCCGGAATGATGATGCTATGCGTCATGTTCTATTTCCCTTCTACATGTGTCCAGAAAACTCCTTTTTCACTACTGCATGATAGACCATGATCACAAGCGTATAGATATCGAAAATCGGCAGGTTAATTTCTTTTTGAATAGCGGGTGCATAGGGCGGCATATTGGTGCATTCCAATACAATGGCGCCAACCTCTGGGTGTTCCAACAGCATTCGTTTTGAAACTCGAACCAACTCATCTCTTGATTTGTTCACATCCAACTCCATCTCGTCATCAAGAATCACCCGTGAGAATTCCTCTTCTCCTTCCGTACCGTAGATAACCTGAGGTATCTTATCCGCTCCCACACAGGAAAGATGTTTCTGTGTTAGCGACTTAGAGTGAATGGTGATAATTCCAACCTTTTGAGAGGGTTTTATCATCACATAAGCGAGTGGGACTTGCATGAGACTCGAAGTGAATACGGGTATATTCACCGCTGAGGCCATCTCCTTCTGAAACAAGGCCAGAAACCCGCAATTGGTTGTGATGGCTCTCACTCCTTCTTTTTCTAACTCCTGTGCCCCTTGGATGAAGGCCTCCAATTGACCTGCAGCCCCCTTTCTCACCACAACATCCGGTGTGGCTTTCTTAACAATCTTATAAAGAACTGGAAAATCCCAGGTGGTCGCATTGCCTATTTCCCCTGGAATTCTTGGAAACTTCGTTTCCAACATCAGAATCCCAATAGGATAGCCATAGATATTTTTGCCTCCGGTCACTTTTTCCATGTAGAATTTCCTTTCTTTTCGCAAGGATCTATCTAATATCAACACACTAAATGTCTTTACACTGTGTCGTCATTGCGAGCCCAAAGGGCGTGGCAATCCGGTTTACCTTGAGATTGCTTCACGGAGTTTACCCTGAGCCAGGCCAGAAGAGATTCTTCGCTCCGCTCAGAATGACAAAAGGCGAAGGGTTCGCAATGACAATTAAATTAATACATTTGGGCTAATCTTTGAAAGCGGTCAGCGACTCCTTGATCGCCTTTCCTTCTCTAAAACGCGTGAGAGCCAGGGGAGCAATGTCGATGGTTTCTGACTTTCCGTTCCAGATGAGCTCGGCAATGGCCATCCCGGCCGCAGGGCCATGTTGAAAGCCATGCCCGCTGAATCCAACAGCCAGGATCAGGCCTTCAACCTCCGGGACCTTACCCAAGATGGCATGATTATCCGGTGAAATTTCATAAAGCCCTGCCCAGCCCCTGGCGATATTTGCCTTTTCGAAAACTGGAACGCGATACATCGCCTTCTCCGCTGTCTCAACCATCGCGTTAAAATCGGTGGTCAGGTTGAAACTCGGCTCTTTGTCCTGGGGCCCTGATAGGAGGACACACTCCATCTCTCTACGAAAATAGAAGTTTTGCTTATGGTCAATCGTTAACGGAACAGAAGGCGGGATCTTGTCAAAGGGATCTGTCACAAAGAGCTGGCGACGAATCGGGCTTACCGGGATTTCCACCCCAGCAAGGGTTCCCACGTTAGCCGCATAAGGACCTGCGGCATTAACAACTGTGCGAGTTTCCACCGATCCTTCTTTTGTAGTGACCGAGACAATGCGGTTCCCTGTCATTTCAATCGAAATGACCTCTGTTTTCTCAAGAAATTTTACCCCATAACCTCTGGCCCCTTTGGCAATGGCATTGGTAACCTCACTCGGCCCTGCATAACCATCTGTATGACAGAACGCCCCGCCAAAGACATCCTCGAGATTCAGGAAAGGCCACCCTTCCTTTACCTCTTCGCGGGTCAATAGCTGGGAGGGGACACCGAGACGGTTCTGGAGTTCTATGTTTTTTTTAAAGGACCCTAATTCTTCTTCGTCCCTTGCGAGGAAAAGATATCCGATCTGATGAAACTCGGGAGAAACCTCAAATTCCTCTTCAAAATGTTGAAAGACTTCAAAGGCCTTCAAAGCAAAATGCATGTTGACTTCGGTGGACCATTGTCTCCGGATTCCCCCTGCACAGAGTCCCGTCGAACCCATGCCAATCAAATCCTTCTCGAAGACGACAACATTCTTTGCCCCCATCTTTCCCAGATAGTAAGCAATGCTGACCCCGATGATCCCTCCTCCGATGATCACAATGTCAGCCGTTCTTGTCATTTTCGCGTCTCTCCTCTAATGGCAATTTACGTCTACTCAGAGATCAGAGCGTCCCTGATAATGTCCCGAATATTTTCTACAAAAACCTCCTTGCGTCCCTGTTTCTTGATCTTACCCATTTCGAGAAGATACATGTACTCCGAGACGTCGATGGCTTTCGTAATGTTTTGGTCGACAAGAAAAATGCTAACCCCTCCTTCTCTTACCCTTTTTAGAAAGGCGTATATTTCTGAGACCAGCTTAGGAGCCAAACCAGCTGAGGGCTCATCCACCAGGAGAAGTTCGGTGGTCGTCATCACTTCCTTTCCGATGGCGAGCATCTTTAGTTCCCCGCCGCTGAGGAAGGTTGCCTTTTTATTTCTCTTCGTCCCGAGAACTTGAAAGAAATCGTAGATGTCTTCTAACCTTTGCCTGAGCCGCTTGCGTTCCCTTTTGAACGTCCAGGCTCCCAGCATCAGGTTTTCCTCTACGCTCAGTCGAGGGAACGTATTGATGTCCTGGGGGACATAACTGATACCCAACTGTTTTAACCGAAAAGGCGAGAGAGTCTGGATTTCCCGACCACTGAATATGATTTTACCTTGACTCGGATGGAGGAATCCAAAAATCGTCTTCAATAAGGTCGATTTTCCGGCTCCGTTTGGACCAATAATTCCCGTGATGCTGTTCGCTTCTATTTCGAGAGAAATGTCATTGACGATATCGATCCCTTTGACATAGCCAGAAGTCACTCCCTGGACCGATAGTTTAGAACCCATCTCTAACCTCCAAGGTAGGAATCAATGACCCGAGGATCATTGGCCACCTCTTTCATGGTCCCTTCGGAGATCAATCGGCCCCCGTGAAGAACTGATATTCGAGTGCATAAACGGCGAACGAGGGTAAGTTCATGAGACACCACCAGGAACGTGACACCTTCTTCTCGGTTCATTTTTTGAACCGTCCTGATCATGACATCCTTGATCGTGGGATGGACTCCAGCAAAGGGCTCATCGAGCAAATAAAGCCGAAGGGGTTGTCTCATAAAACCACGGACAATCTGGAGCAGCATGCATTGTCCCCCGGAAAGATTCCTGGCAGGTTCGTGGCTCAGTCTGCCCAAGAGACTAAAATCAAGAAGTTCCTTGGCCCGATGGCTCGCCTCCCGCTTGCCGGTGCCCTGGGTGAACGCGGGGATGAGCATGTTTTCAAGAACAGTCATGTCTCCGAACAAGCGTGCCACCTGGAAGGTACGCATGATCCCCTGATGGGTAATACCTTCTGGAGACAGTCGGTCAATCCTTTTCCCTGAGAAATAGACCTCTCCGCTTGTCGGCTTATAGATACCGGAAATGAGGTTCATCAAGGTCGTTTTTCCAGATCCATTGGGTCCAATCAGCCCTCGAATCTCCCCTTCCTCAAGACTGAGTGAGAGATTATCCACGGCTCTCAGTTTTCCAAAGTCTTTCGTTAAATTCTCCGTACAGAGAAGGGAGTTATTGGTTCTACCCATTAGGTCACACCTTCCCGGGCCTGCTTTCTCCCGGAGATCCACCGGACCAATCGCCTGACGACCCCCATGGCTCCTTCATGATACAGCCTTGCAATGGCAATCACGGCTAAGGCGAAAACAACCATTCGGATCTCCCCGAATTCCCGGAATGTTTCAGTGAGTATTTCTATAAAGATGGCTCCAATGACGGGCCCCGCGATACTTCGGATACCTCCAATCACGACCATGATGACGATAAAGGCCATCTCGTTGAAGTCAACCATGACAGGGGTAAGGAGCCCGTTGTAATGGCCATAAAATGCCCCCGCGATGCCGGCAATACCGCTCGAAATAATGAATGAAAATATCTTCCAGCGCGTGGCATGGATTCCCATCACCCTTGCAACCATTTCATCGTTGCGGATGGCCCTGATATAGTAGCCCATTTTTGAACGATTAATGAGGAAGATAACGAGAACAGTTACGGCAGCCAAGCCCAGGAAGAGGTAGTAGCAGGCGACGGCCCGCCCTGTTCCTAAAAAAATCTTAGGAACGGCCAACCCTAAATCGCCTCGCGTTATTTTGTATGTCATGGAGAGAAAAATCCGTACGGATTCTGCAAAGGCCCAGGTGGCAATCGCCAGATAGATCGCTCGCATTCTTAGGCAGAGAACGCCTAAGATGAAGCCCATGAGGGTACTGCTCAACAGGGCCGCCAAAATACCCATCCAGATCGGAAGTCCAAAAAGGGTGACCAACAGAGCAGAGGCATAACCTCCGATCGCTGCGAAAGCATGGTGAGCCAACGAGAACTGTCCTGTATAACCCGCGATGAGATTCCAGCTGGAGGCCAGGACAACATAGTAAAAAGCAATCGTAAAAACCTGCAGGTAGTAGGGACCTGTCCAAAAGGGCAAAAGGCAGACCACAAGGCATAAAGGGAGTGAAAGAGAATACCATTTTAATTCGCTGATCTTTTTCATGAGAACGCTGCCTTCTGACGGTCTATAGCACCTGGCATCGGGCCTCTTATTGGTTCCAGAACTAAGCCACTCGTTCCTTTTCCTCGAACAAACCTGCTGGTTTTACGGCAAGGATTGCCAAGAGGAAAAGAAAGCCATACACATCCCTAAACGAAGGGTTCAGGAAGACAGAACCAAGGCTTTCAATCAATCCGAGGAGAAGGCCGGCCAATAGGACTCCGGGGATGGAACCCAGACCTGCAATCACGATAATTTCAAACCCCTTCATGGTTGCGATACTGCCGCATTTAGGATGGAGATAGAACTCAGGCGCCAAGAGTGCGCCAGCGGCAGCAGCGAGAGCCACTCCGATTCCAAAGGCGATCTGGTCGAGTCTGAAGACATCGATGCCTGCCGTCTGGATGCCCATGCGGTTTTGAGCCGCTCCCTGAAAAGCCCTTCCCCACCAAGTTTTCTTTAAGAACAAATAAAAAAGGGACAGGAGAATGATTGTGCCGATGAAAGCGATAAACCGGGTTCCACTGATAGGTAACGTGATAAGTTTTGTGTTGTGGTAGTAGCCCGGGGGGGAGTAAATAAAAGGACCTGCCCCGATGACTGCGAGGTTCATGAAAAGGACACCGAGAGCAATCGTGACAATCGTTGCGTATTCCGTTCTTTGTTCGACGGTGCCTTGAAACATCGGTCTGATGAGTAACCTCTGAACGACCATCCCGAGCAGAAATACCCCGAGCATCGAGAGGACCACCCCTAGATACCATTGCTTGACCCCCAGGAATTGGGTAATGATGATATATTGAAGGTAGCCCCCGATCATGTAGAATTCGCCCATGGACCAGTTGATGATCCTCATGATGCCATAGATGAACGTGATCCCCATGGCCATCAAAGAGTAAATCAATCCAATGACGATTCCTGATATGATGTATTGTGAAAGAAGTGTTGAGTCGATGGTTACACCCTTATTGCAAGAAAGAGATTCGGAGATACCTGAGGATCAAAAGGTAAAGGGGATGGAATGGCTTATCGCGTGCCCTTCCATCCCCCCTCATTCAATCATCTCGCCTTCGTTCTCAATCAGCAGGTGCTCCTCCTCAAAGTCTTTTGAAGCTAAGGCGAAACGAATTCTCCGGTTTTCATGTTCGCCGGCCAGAGGATTGTGGATTCTTCAATGGGTTGATCGACTTTGCTAAATTGGACGACCTGTAAAGGGGAGGTATGGTTATGCCACCTGGCACCCGGCAATTGCTTGAACTGAACAACGTCACCCTTTGCCCAAAAATCAAATTTCCCCTCCTCTAGGGCTTTGATCAAGTTCTTTGGATCATCGGACTTTGCTAGATTGATCGCCTGAGCCAATAGTACGATTTGTCCGAAAGCGTTGTAAGCCATGTAGGTTGGGATCTCACCATATTCCTTATCAAACCTTGGTTTTAACCATTCGCCTGTTTTCGATAGCCCCATCTTGGGATGGTAGTAATTAATGAACATCACGTATTGACCCATCTTTCCAAGGTTTTTCCAAAATTCGGGTCTTGCTGGCCAGTCATGGGCACCCATCATTGGAACTTGTGGAAATAATTGGATGTCGTAGGCCTGTTTGGTAATACGATAGGTTGGGTCGCCGACTCCAATGTTCAAGAGAAGATGGGGCTTCCATGCCTTAAGCGTTAAGATCTGGGGAGTCAAGTCAGCTACTTTTCTGTCAAAGACCATCCCGTTGATCTCAACATCCTTTAATCCACGTTCTTCTTTGATCAGTTTCGTTGCCTCGAAGAGTCCAACGCCATAGTCTGTGTTCTCAGCCAATACTGCGATTCGTTTCCATCCCTTACTCATGAAAAAATCCATCCAGGTGGAGGCCCTGTCGTAATCGATCACGTGAGTCTTAAAGGTGGTGACTTGGTGCTTCTCGGTAATGATTGAAGCGGAAGCTCCGGTCGAAAAAGTTGGGATTCCATATTCGGCACCTACGTCGACCAGGGCCGTGCAAACGGAGCTGTGATACTGCCCTATCACAGCGATCACTTTGTCTTTTGTTGCGACCTTTCTGAAGGCGGCAACACCTTTTTCGGGCGTTCCTGAATCATCCTCTATCACAAGCTCGATGGGCCTACCCCCGAGGACGCCCTTCATTTCTTCATTGACATACTTGGCTCCAAACTTTGCGCCTCTCATGATCAATTGCCCAGCTGCAGGGTCCCCTGGAGGTGAAAGAGGAGTGATCACTCCTATTTTCACTGGTTCCACGGCAGCTGCTGGACTTGTGAATGGACCATAGGCCCATACCAGAAGGAATACTGCGAGCAACAAAACCATAAGAAAACCTGTTTTCGACCTCATAGCAACTCCCCTCCTTTTGAAAAAAGTTTTCTTCCTTAGTACGAAATTTCGTCCCCCGCTCCTCGATCACCTCCTCTCCACCAACATCGCTAACGTTGTGAAAATATGAATTTTTACTCTGTCAGCCATCGGCTTTCTTAGCTTAACCGCCTATACTACTACAACTTTCTTACAGTCGTGTCAATCAATTTTAGGGAGCATTCTGAAGAAATCATTGAAGTTCTTTGATGACACAGATTTTCATAGAAATCAGTGGTGAATAGGCCATCTGTAAGGGTGGGGATGAAATGTGTCATTCTGAACTTGCCCTGAAATAAATTCAGGGTCAAGTTCAGAATCTCAAAAAAGAGACGTTGAGACGAGTCCAGGGTACAATCCATTGTACCATGTTGCTTTAAAATTCCTGGATGCCCTACCTGTAAGGGCATGGTGATTCACTCATGAAGGGTTATTCTTTGCTACTTTCTCACGGATGTTCTTAAATCTCTCTCCCACCTCCTGGGGATCGATGACCATCGCCATAATGCCAACGGATTCGTTATAGACATCCTCGGGAATATATTTTCTGACGTCAGGTTCTAAGATGTGATAGACGGGGAGTCCCAACGAGACCCCTGCCAGTGGACCTGCGAAGCTCGGATCACCCAGGGTCACGGTCTCCGCTGAAATCTCAGCACCCTCCAGATCGCTTGCCCCAAGGACAACAATGAAGTTATCTTTGGAATCCTGGCTCTCGACGATCTTTTTGATGCTCCCCTGAGCTTCTGCATCCATGGCACCCGCTGCCGTTCAGACGAAACACTCTGTGGTCGTGTAAACGATTTCTGCTCCGGCAGCCGATAAACATTTGGCAATCGCAGGTCCGGGAACTCCGTCCCGCTCACCGATCACAATCGCCTTCTTTCCTTGAAACATGATCTTCACCTCCCTGATGAGCTTCATGATTTCCGGGCTTGAGGGTTTCTCTCCAATAAAAGGGACATTCCATCTGAAAGCTGTGACATTCGCCCTAAGAAGAGACTTCCCTTGGCAACAAAGAGGGTGGTATTCATCTCTCCCCGTCGCATCGCCTCGAGGGCATGCCCTAAGAAAGGAACCGCCGCTGGCACATGTCCCTGGGTCGGCGAAAATCCTGGCATTCCTTTCTTTCTCACAAATTCTTCAATTGAACCGGGATCTATTTCCTTTGCCATAACAGCCAAAGCCCCCATGAGCTTATAGTTCGTATAGGGGGTGTTCCCACTCCCTGCTGGGAGCGTCACCTCGGGATTGTGCATCTCTGTTGCATATCGATCGATTTCCATCATTTTTTTCCCTATCTTATTCAAGGGCTTAATGACCAGAGATCTCATAATCGCTTCTTGGTTCGATGCTGCACCGATGTCATGTTTTCCCACACAATCAAGCCGTATGATCGGATTGACCCCATCATCCTTCGTAACGGCAAAGGCGATTCCCGCGAGAACGTCTTCCAGGATAGGCATTTGATGTTTCAAGTGACCCGAATACTTCATCCCGATCTTGGCTAAACAACCCCCTCCCACCACAACCACATTCTTAAAGATGCCTGCTTCCACCATACTGGCAGCATCAAGAAGAGCATGGAGGGGAGCTGCACAAAATGCCTTGATATCGTGTCCGGTTGCATTGACGCAATGACACATTTCACCGATCGCCTTGGAAAGGCTCCCTCCACCCCTATTATACCGGTCTCCCACAGCCTCTTCAGAACAACTTAAGACAAAATCTACTTCTTCCGGTTTTAGATTCGCCCGTCGAAAAAGGTGATGCATGACCAAAGCTCCGGAAGCCTTGGCAAATATATTTTCCAAAAGTACGTGGGCTTTCAGAGAATCGTCCATATCATGATCTCTCCGAACGGAACCCACTATCGCCCCCTCATAATAAAGGGGCAATGCGAAGTCATGCTCGACCTTGTCGAGGATCTTCCCCAGGGGGACACCGGAACCTAATTTCTTTAGATCACTTTCTGTTAGAAAAGGGCTGGAGGCTGCTTTGTCTCTGATCCTTTCAATGAAATCGGGTGTCAGCCAGATCAAATTAAAATCATCTGCAATTCTAACCCAACCGTAGAATTCCTCTTCCCCAAGAATTTCCCCGAATTTCCCTTCTCTTTTGGCGTCTTCCAAAGGGTGTTCATACCAGGGTTTAAGAATGTTATGAAGCTCATCCGGGTGGATATTTCCGATAAAGACCTGGTTGGGTGGATAGGCTACTGCCTCCTCGTAACTTCGGACATGTTCGGAGATCCTCTTCTCTAACTGCCTACCCTCTTCGCCGTTTACCGCAATATCCCGGGATGGTTTTGACCCATAGCGGACGAAATCTGGCACATGGACTAAGACATAGGCACAGTCTTTAATTACGACGGACATAACCCTTTTCACCCGTTGGCTAAAGTATTTTCTTTAAACACTCTTCAATCGATTGAATGGTAATCTCTCCAGTAAGTCGGTCGACTTCCTTCCCGTTTTTAAAGAAAAGGAATGTCGGAAGAGAGAGAACCTTCAAGTTCAAACAGAGGCGCCGGTTTTTAGGGGCTTCGATCTTTGTCATCTTGACCTTGTCTCCATATCGTTCACCGAGTCCCTCAACCCTCGGCAGCAAAGCCAGACAGGGACCACATTGGGGTCCCCAGAAATCGACAAGAACAGGCTGAGACGAATGGAGAACCTCCTGCTCGAAGCTGCCGCTGTTGATTTCAATCATCGAATGACCCCTTGGCCGGTCGTATGATGTTGCTGTTTGACTGCTGTTTGAAATAGATCGAAATCGATTATTTGATAGTCCCCTTTATGCTCAACCCTTTGATCTTCCCTGAATCCTCGACGAAGGAGATCGATACTCTCTTCGATCCAGGTTAAAGAGAGAAGATCCACCTCACACCTTTTTTCGCCAACGATCACTGTGCGATAAGGGTTTCGAATGAGTCGGATGTCTCCCATGAGGGGGTGGGCAAGAAGAAGGTGGAAGGCGTGGACCATTCCTCTGCATTCCAGTAAGACCGCACGAGAATCTCCATCGATCCATGTTGCAGCAGGGTATGAAGCCAGGACCTTCGGGTTATTGGTTAATACGAATCGACTCATTTTTCTATTTTTCTTTACCCGCCTCAGAGGAAAGGTCTTCCTGTTTGAAAACGGTCTGTTCTTGGATTCTTTCCGTGAGGCCCCTTAGCGCTGTTCTAAGGAGTTTTTTTCTCAGTTCGACCTCTTCATTTTTCTCGAGCTTCGGATTGCCTGTAGGGTGGGGAATCGCGACCGCCCGAACGATTCGGTTTGCACCGACCGTCAGCGCGATCGGAACGATCGCACAAATCTGGACAGCGGGGAGTCCGACTCTTTCAATCTCTTTCACCATCGTTGCGCCGCAACGAGTCCCTGTTCCTCAGGTGGAGGTCAGGATGACACCCTGAACGCCGTCTCTGAGAAGGCGTTCTCCAATTTCACGACCATAACGCTCAGCAGATGCCACGGCTGTGACGTTTCCGACCGTCACATAATAATAATCATAAAGCTTTGCAAAAACTCCCTCCTTTTCAAGAAGACGAGTTGCATCCAATGGAAGCACTCTGTCTGGGTCGTCATTGGCATAGACAGGATCATAACCCCCGTGTGCTGTTTGATACTCACCCCCCGTCAGATCGTTTAGGTCCCTTATAAAATATTTGCAGTACTTGGACGCATTATGAGCCTCGATCCGATCCGGATTCCCCTTGGGGACGATCCCGCCCTCTGTCACCAGGGCGATGACAGCCTTAGCGAGGTCCCTTATGGGCGGGGCTGGAACCACCTTGTCGAATTGAGGGAGGGGAAGCTCGGTCTCAAATGGCTCTCCCCGCAACTTCTTGAGTAACATTTCGACAGCCCGTTTGGATCCTCGTTTTTCAACCCGAACATTTACCCGGACTCCCCGTGGAAGATATCCCTCTTCCTGAGGCATGCCAATGGGAGCCTTATCGAGCACCTTCAGGGAGAGAGCAACCAGCTTCGAAACCACCCTTTTCATATCCAAGGTGGAATCTCCGGTCTCGATGATGTAGATCTCTTTTCCGGCCGAATCGACTCCTGGATTGTTCGGATGCATGGCAGTCACTGCAGGAATCCCAAGCTTTTGTTGCACTGCCTTGCACATCGTGCCACATGCCATCCCATAACGACCGGCACCAAAAGCAGGGCCAGCCAAAAAGAGAGCAGGTCGAATCTCCTCAACCCACTTTAAGACAATGGCCTCCACCTCATCTAAATGTTCGGCCGCATAGTTGTCGCCACAAATGATGGTTCGCATTACCTCGAAACGATCGCCCGATTCCTTCTCAAGAAGCTGGCCGACAGGGGTTGGCCCCTCCTTCAACTGAGGAGGAATTCCTGCCTTGTCCTCCCCGCCGATCTGCCCAAAAAATTGATTGAGATAGTGGACCACCTTAACGCGTCCCATTTTTGCCCCTCCTCTGGTCAAACGGCAATCGTCTTCAAATTTTCACTCCCCACTTCTACGGTTGATCCCATAATGCCCGCAATCTCCATTTCGATGAACCCATCTGGTCTGAGGCTTCCGGTGTGACCACCGGTGATCACATCGATCGCTTCCAAGTGGCCGATCGTCTCCTCCACGGGTGGCAGAATGACATATTGATTTCCATTGCCGTTCGTCACAATGGCGTCCGCCTCAGGGGTAACATCGGCCAAGCCCTGGGAGGCTCCATCGCGACCCGCATACTCGTCGGTGACGAGGACGGTCTTGATGCCATCCTTTTCAAAAAGACGGGCTAGCATCATGAGGTCAGCCTCTGGGTTTCCTCCACCGTCCTCAGACACAATGGCTCCTTGAGCCCCCATGAATCTGGCCATCTTCAGAACCTGGTTACAAGTCCTTTCCTTATCCAGTAATACGGTGCGCACGGGCATCGCTATCACCCCCAAGAAGGAGAGCGTTTTACCCTGTTCTGCAAGGAGGTCCTCCACAATCGGGTTATTTTGCTGGTGGTAAGTCGTGTTCTTGTGGCATGGAGCGGCGCAATTCCCACTGACAATGGCACCATCCATCAGCTCTGTGGGTGAAAGGAGGACCGGCAGGCTTCCCTGTGCATTGAGGCCATAGATGTAATTATCATGCAGGAGCCCCTGGGCAATGACCATATCGACATAGATGACCTTTGGAAGGCCCCGATAGAGATCTTCGAGTTCCCCTAATGTGGCGACGGGAAAACGTAACTCCTCATCAAACCTTTCCGCTATTCCGGCCAGACCTAAATAGGAGGCCGCTTTTACCCCAGCCACACGCACCGCCTCCTCGTGTTCGTATCTTCCCAGATTGTCTTTTGGCTCCATGACCAGGACGACATTGAGCTTCTTCGAAAACAGGGCGAACTCAGCGCCGGGTCCGGACATATCAATCAGGCCTTCCTGGAAGTTTACAAGTCTCCCGCAGGTCACGAGGGCCACGCCATCCAACACGTACGTGATTCCAGTTCCAACCGGTTCAGCGCTGTCGAAAAAACCAGGAAAGGTGGTCACGGGGCCGCCCAATTTGGCCCGTGGCTCCAGCACATCTTTCACTGGGATAATCCGCTTCTTTTCCCCGGGCCTGGCAATTTTTATCGCCACAGACTGTAAACGGCGATCTTCCAAAATGTATCTTACAAGCTCTTCCGGGTTGATTCGCAACACGTGATCCGAGGCCTCAGTCTTGTCTCCAAAAACCACATCCTGGATAAACACCTTGCGCAAGAGAAGCTGATTCATCGTGATCCCCCGCCAAAAGGTAGATTTCCTGTGGTGAAACTAGTTTCCCTCAAGTTAACAAATCCTTAGCCTGTTGTCAAACCTAAAAACCTGGCGAATCGGTTGTTTCCGTTCCCCGAAATCAAAAAGGGTCATTGTAAAAACTGTCATCAGTTCTGTCTGCTATTATGGTGTGACGGTTTTGGAGATGGCTACGTGAGGGGTGGAGGTAATACATTTGGAACGAAAGGAAGGCCTATTTCAATCGATTGAGAAACATGTTAAAATACCACCAAAGTATTTTTGGAGGACGCCCATGCGAATTGAGCGGGTGATCGGCCAACAGATAGGAACACTCAGAAAGGCCCGCGGGCTTAAGTTGCATGAGCTGGCAAACGCCGCTCGCATCTCAAAAGCTTTGCTCTCGAAGATTGAAAACGCCAAGGTAAGTTCCCCGATCTCCACGTACAGTAATATTGCGGAAGCCCTGGGGATGAACCTCGGCGATCTCATTCGAGAGGAGCAGGAGGTGGGTTGTGTGGTTCTCCCGAAGCATGAGCGAAAACTGGTCTCGAAGAAACGAACATCCTACGGATATCAATTTGAATCCTTAGGTTACAAGTGGCCCAATAAAAGATTTGATCCCTTCCTTCTGACCTACTGGCCACAGCCCAAAGGAGCCCCGTTACCTCATTTCAAATTCGACGGCGAGGAGTTTATCTTTCTCATGGAAGGAGAGCTGGAAATGGTCTACGACAAGGAGCGTTACCGGCTTAACCCTGGGGATTGTATCTTCTTGCACGGAAATGTCCCCCATGGTGGCCGCGCTTTGGGAAAGAAAAAAGCCGTTGCTTTATTGATCTCTTTCCCCAAATTCGTACCCAAAAGTGAGATCAGATAATTGGTCGGGAGGTTTTCGATGCTTCAAGCAACACGATTGATTACTCAGGAACAGGTCAAATCTCTCCTCGATATGCCCTCCGCCATCCGAGTTGTCGAAAAGGTTTATCGCGCCCACGGGAAAGATGAAGTGATCATGCCCCCTAAAATTACACTTGACCTGGGGGAAGGCCGACCATGGCCACCATACAAGGGGTACATGAACGCGATGCCTGCTTACCTCGGGGATGCAGATGTGGCTGGGATCAAATGGGCTGGAGGTTTTCAAGACAATTGGAAAACTGGACTTCCTTTCATCACCGCTATGATTCTGTTGATCAATCCTAAGAACGGGGTATTTATCGCCATCATGGACGGCGCTCATATCACAGGTCTTCGTACAGGGGCTGCGAGTGCCGTTTGCGCTAAGGTCTTGGCCCGTAAGGACTCCTCTGTGGTCGGAATTATCGGAGCTGGTCTTCAAGGCCGGATGCATCTCCGAGCCCTGAATGATCTTTTCAAACTTAAGGAAGTGAGAGTGACCGACATCCAAGAGGGTGCCGCAGAGAACTACAGTCGTGAGATGAAGGCAGAGACGGGTTTGAATGTCTTCTCCAAGAAATCTTATCAAGAGGTTGTAGATGGCGCAGATATCATCTGTACGGTAACCACTGCGGATGAACCCATGGTTCGAAAGGAATGGTTAAAAAAAGGGAGTCTCGTTATCTCTGCGGGGTCCTATCAGGAATTGGATCCGAAGGTTGTCCTGTCCGCGGACAAAATTGTCGTTGACAGTTGGGCCCAGACTAGCCATCGCGGGGAACTCGCCAGGCTCGTCGAAGCAGGCAAGCTTGGGGAGAAAAACATCCATGCGGAAATCGGTGAAATCCTGGCCGGAAAGAAAAAGGGTAGGGAAACAGAAGATGAGAATATCCTCGCCATTCCCATCGGTCTTGGCAGTCTCGATATCGGCTGCGCCATCGAGGTTTACCAGAAAGCAGTGGAGAAAAAGATCGGCACTCCCTTCTCTTTTATTTAAGTAAGAACTCCAAAAACCAAGGACCAATATCCAAATCCCAATGACTAAAAGCTTAAACTCAGGATCCCACATCTTTCGATTTGAGTTTGGTAATTGATTATTGGAATTAAATTGGAGCTTGGCCTGCCTGCCGGTAGGCAGGGATTTGGCGCTTGGAATTTAGAATCTCTTCTTTTTCACCATTTTCATCAAGAAGATCATCTCCTCATTCTTCATTAAGTAAGAGCAAACAAAATAGACTCCAAGGCCCACCACAATTCCCGTCCCAAGAAACAGAGCCTTCTCAATGACGTTACCCGTAGTGGTCCAATTTCCGAGAGAACAAATCAGATAAGCTGCAAAACCCATGGGAACGCTACAGAGAAGAATGCATAGAAGGGATTTGATATGCTTTGCCAAATCCATCCTTCCCAATTTTGGACCAAGCTTCCAGAAAAGAAGGATGAGATTGAGCATAGACGAAAGGCTTGTGGCCAGGGCAAGGCCAGCATGCTTTAAAGGAGTAAAGAAGATGAAAACGGCAATGAGAATGACATTTGCAAGCAGGCAGATGAGAGCAATCTTGAGTGGTGTCCAAGTGTCCTGGAGGGAATAGAAAGCGGGGGCCAGAATTCTCGCCCCTGCAATGGCCCAGAGGCCAACCGAATAGCAGAGGAGGGCTTTTGCAGTCATTTCCGTTGCCAAATAATCAAATACCCCTCTCTGAAAGAGAAGGTTGATGATCGGGGTCTTCAGGGCAATCAATCCTACCATGGCAGGAATACTGATAAATGAGACAAGGCGAAAAGTAAAAAAGAGAGTTTCCTTTAGTTCTTCGATCTTTCCCTGCGAAGCCAATCCTGAGAGGCTGGGAAGGGATGCCATGCCGATGGCAATGGCAAAAATGCCCAGAGGAAATTCCATCAACCGGTCTGCATAAAAAAGATAAGACACGCTTCCTCTCGGGAGGAAAGAAGCGAAGATGGTATCAATGAAAACATTGAGTTGATAGACCGCAGTTCCGATGAGCCCTGGGATCATAAGAGAACCGATCCGTTTGATGGCGGGATGTCGGAAATTGAAATTGAACCGAAAGCTCACCCCTCTCTTCAATAAAAAAGGAAGCTGAAAGAGGAACTGAATGATTCCTCCGGCCAGGACACCAAGAGCGAGCGTCATCACGGGTTTTTCAAAGATAGAATAAAAGAGGAGGACGGAGAGGATGATGGAGATGTTGAGAAAGATCGGAGCAATAGCGGGTGCAAAGAAATGGCGAAGGGAATTCAGGATCCCCATGCAGAGAGCAAAGAGGCCCATAAAAAATAGGTAAGGGAAGATGATCTGGTTGAGTGTTACCGTCAGTGAAAATGTTTCCGGGTATCGAGTAAACCACCCCGGGGCGATGATCCGTA
>Ga0256868_10000473_pt1 | contig 23510 bp, 23 predicted proteins | sample RVTome_13_FD_187341 | JGI IMG/M metagenome (GOLD analysis project Ga0256868, IMG submission 187341) | Soil microbial communities from uranium-contaminated site in the Upper Colorado River Basin, Wyoming, United States - RVT92D227 HiSeq ...
ATATTGCCTTTAGAGTCAACAATAAACTCTACAGTGCCGACATTCCTGTATTTGATAGCACGTGCAGCCTTAACGCCTAACTCACCGAGCCTCTTCTTGAACTTTTCTGTGGACGAGACAGGAGAGGGGGACTCTTCAATGAGTTTCTGATGCCTCCTCTGTATCGAGCAGTCCCTTTCACTGAGGTGGATGGTGTTGCCCTTGCTGTCAGCCATAATCTGCACTTCTATGTGCCTCATCTCGGGTATATATTCCTCTATATATATCTCGCTGTTACCGAAAGCTGTCAATGCTTCCCTCTGGGCCATATAGAATGCCTGCTCAAGATCTTTTTCCTCTCTCACGATCCTCATCCCGTGCCCGCCCCCTCCGGCAGAAGCCTTGAGAACTATGGGAAAACCAATCTTTTTTGCGATCTTCACGGCAGACTCTTCATTCGGAACAGGGCCATCGCTTCCTGAAACAACAGGAACGCCTTTTCTTTTCATCGTCTGACGGGCTTTGGCTTTGTCACCCCCGAGTCTGATGTTCTCAGGAGTTGGACCTATAAAGGTTATGCCCGATGTCGTACATGCTTCGGCAAAATGATAATTTTCCGACAGGAATCCGTAGCCCGGATGTATGGCGTCTGAATCGGTAATTTCAGCAGCAGTTAATATTGCGGGTATATTGAGATAACTCTGGGTTGGATTCGCTGGTCCGATGCAGACCGATTCGTCTGCAAGTCGCACATGAAGGGACTCCTTATCGACATCCGAATATACAGCTACGGTTTTTATACCGAGTTCCCTGCATGCACGGTTGATTCTTAAGGCGATTTCACCGCGATTCGCTATTAAAACCTTTTTAAATAATTTCATCTTTATCAGCAAATAGCTGAGAGCGTAGAGCCAAGAGTTTTATACCCTATGCTCTCTGCTATTTGCTATTTGTTTCTTGCTCTTTTCTTATATGGGCTCAATGAGAAATAACGGTTCACCGTACTCAACGGGGTGCCCGTTTTCTACTAATATCTTCACTACAATACCGTCGACGTCGCTCTCTATCTCGTTCATAAGTTTCATCGCCTCGATGATACAGAGAACCTGACCCTTGTTAACCTTTATACCAACTTCAACAAAAGGTGAACCGTCAGGTGTCGGTGACCTGTAGAATGTGCCGACAATCGGTGAGGTAACGGTTACAAGCCTCTGCGCCTCTTCATCTTCGGCTACAATCTTCTCGCGTAAAACCGGAGATTTATGTATAGGCATCTCTATGGGGGACAGGGTTTTTTCTCTTTTGATCTTTACCTTCGAGCCTTCTTTTTCGATCTGCAGTTCAGTAATGTCCGTATCTTTGAGAAGCTCGATAAGCTCTTTTAAATCCTCAAATTCCATTATTTTACCCTTTCTATATATTGCGATGTCCTTGTATCAAGCCTGATTGTATCGCCCTCATTTATATGAAAGGGGACTTTAACCACTGCCCCGGTTTCTAAAGTTGCAGGTTTCCCGCCGCCGGAAGCCGTATCTCCCTTGAAACCAGCAGGATCTGTCTTTGCAACGACGAGTTCAACAAATATAGGGACTTCAACGCTTATCGGTATGTCCTTATGATAGAGGATTTTAACCGTCATATTTTCCTTGAGAAAATTCTTCGTCTCACCAAGTTGAGAAAGTGTCAGAGGGATCTGCTCATACGTCTCCAGATCCATAAAGAAATAATGATCGCTCTGAGCATATAGATATTGCATGGTCTTTTCTTCAAGTCCGGTTTTCTCCAGTTTTTCACCTGACCTGAAGGTTGACTCAAGTACTGCACCTGTCTTCAGGTTCTTCAGCTTTGTCCTGACAATTGCACCACCTCTTCCCATCTTTACATGCTGAAAGTCTATTATCTCACAGGGTTCACCTTTAAATTCTACTTTGAGCCCTTTTCTGAAATCGCTCGTTGAAATCAAATCTCATACCTCCGTTAAAAAGTGTACTATTTTAGCATTTTCTGAGATTTTTTCCATCGCGAATCATTTTATGTTATTCAGATGCTTAACAGACGGTCGTGAATAACTATAAAAGTGTTGTTTTTGCTTGACTTTGATTTCTAAAATATGTCACGTTACGGCTCGGATAATTCTATCTAAAGGAGGGGAAAGATATGAAAAATCTATGTATGTCGAAGTGGAAGGGTGTTTTATTAATTGCTGTCTGTATTTTTCTCATTTATACCGGTTCAGCTTCTGGTGCCGGATTTGCTCTGATCGAACAGAGTGTAAGTGGTCTGGGTAACGCCTATGCAGGAGGCTCGGCAAGCGCAGAGGACGCATCCACAATTTTTTATAACCCGGCAGGGTTGACTCTCCTCAAGGGGGATCAATTGATCGTGGGGGCACATGTTATCATGCCGTATGTCAAATTCCATAATGAAGGTTCGACTCATGCACTCCAGGGACTTACCGGCATACCGCTGCGTGGAGACAACGACGGCAACGGAGGTGTTACCAAGGCTGTGCCGAATTTTTATTACAGCAGGAAAATCAGCGACAAGTTTTCAGTCGGAATCGGGATCAACGCACCATTCGGTCTTGCCACCGAATATGACAGGAATTGGGTTGGACGTTACCATGCCATCGAGTCAGATGTGATGACTGTTAACATAAATCCATCAATCGCTTACAGGATAAATGAACATTGGAGCATTGGTGCAGGGGTTAGTCTCCAGTACATCAAAGCCACGCTTTCCAACTCAATCGATTTCGGCACGCTTGATGCTGCCGGAGCCTTTTTCCCTACCCTCGGTCTTGCTCCGGGTTCACTCGGACTGATCCCTCAATTGTCTGACGGTTATGCCAGTCTCGAGGGTGACAGCTGGGGATGGGGGTATAATTTAGGTGTTATTCACGAATTCACCCCGAATACCCGCATGGGTGTCGCATATCGTTCGAGTATCAAGCATACCCTGGAAGGTGATGTTGATTTTTCGGGTGTCCCTGCAGGTCTCAGTCCTTATCCTCTTTTCAGAGATGGAGGGATAGAGGCTGATCTGGACCTTCCTGACAGCGTATCCGTAAGTTTCTTCCACCAGATCAATGCAAAATGGATGGTGATGGCTGACTGGACGTGGACAAACTGGCGTCTTTTCGAGGACCTGGTTGTAGAATATGACAACAATCTCCAGCCTTCAACGGTAACAACGGAAAACTGGAAGGACAGTTACCGCTATTCCGTCGGACTGACCTACCTGCATGACAAGAACTGGACATTCAGAGTCGGCACCGCTTACGACACATCAGCAGTTGCCGATGCCGAACATCGTACTCCGCGTATCCCCGATAGTGACCGTATTTGGACAGCACTCGGTCTTGGGTATAAGATTTCTGACAAGTTCAGTCTTGATCTCAGCTATGCTCATCTCTTTATCAATGACCCAGAGATCAATAAAAACCCGACCGGGGAAGATGCAATCAGGGGCGGGTTACAAGGAACATACGATGCTCACATAAATATACTCAGTGCTCAACTGAATCTGACATTCTAGATGCTTCTCCATCAGCACTTTGTAAAGGTTGCAAAAAGGTACGGCAATAAGCTCGCCTTTATTGACCGTACCTCTGACCGGAGAGTTACCTACACCAAGGCATTAATTGCTTCACTTATCCTCGCCGAGAAGTTTAAAAAGTATGACGAGGAATTCATCGGAATTATGATACCTACCTCTGCGGGATGTGCCCTCTCAGTTCTCGGAACCCTGATGAGCGGCAACACTCCGGTCATGATAAATTACTCGACCGGGGCGGCCAACAATGCCATATACGCTCAAAAGAAATGCAGTTTTAAAACAATCATCACATCAAAGGCGCTTCTTGAAAAGATTAATTGCCCGATTGTAGAGGGGATGGTCTTCATCGAAGATATCATGGAAGGCATCTCCGTGACGGAAAAACTCAAGGCTGCACTCATCGCCAAATTGCCTGCCCCCCTGATTCTGAGGATGATACACGGAGGACATGAAGATGATAATATGGTCATCCTGTTTACCAGCGGAAGCGAAAAAGACCCTAAGGCCGTTCAATTGACACATCGCAATATATCGGCCAATATCAAGAGCTTCAGCAGTGTGATGAGGATGTATGACAGTGATATCATGCTCGCAAACCTCCCTTATTTTCATGTTTTCGGGCTTACGGTTAATCTCTGGACACCTTTATACTTCGGGATGACAATCGTTGCATATGCAAATCCTCTTGAATATAAAATGATCTGCAATATTTTGCGGGAAGAAAGAGCTACGGTAATGGTAGGCACCCCAAGTTTTCTCTGGGGCTACCTTCGCAAGTCAGAATCGGGAGACTTCGAAAACATCCGTCTTATTGTAAGCGGGGCTGATAAATGTCCTGATGCACTGAGGAAAGAATTTCTCGAAAAGCATACTATCACGCTCTATGAAGGCTATGGAGCAACTGAGACATCTCCTGTTATTTCGGTAAACACACCGGAGCATAACAAACCGGGAAGTGTCGGCAAGGTCCTCCCTGATGTCCACGTGCGCATCGAGAATTATGAAACCGGAAAGGAATGCAAACCGGCAGAAGTCGGCCGCATCATGGTTAAAGGCGAGCTTGTGATGAAAGGATATCTGGATGATTTTGAGGAGACATCAATGCGTATCAGGCATGGCTGGTATGATACCGGAGACATGGGGTGCCTCGACAGGGACGGATTTCTCTGGCATTCAGGGAGGCTGAAGAGATTCATAAAGATCGGAGGGGAAATGGTCTCCATGGTCAAGGTTGAAGACGTCCTTCAGAAACTCCTCACGAATAATGTCTCCTGTTCTGTCGTGGAAGTGCCTGATGCCCTGAAAGGCGCAAAAATAGTGGCTGCGGTTACCCAGAACGTGGATGAGAAAAAGATCCTGAAGCAAATGGCCGAACAACTCCCCAATATCGCCCTGCCAAAACAATTTGTTGTGATAGAAGACCTTCCGAAGATGGGAAGCGGAAAGATAGATTTCCGTTCCGTCACAGAGATGGTCAATACCATACTCAGAGAAAAACAATCTAAACCTTCCCAGCCTGCGCAACCAGCCCATCCTGCTCAGCCCGCAAGAAAGAAATAGAGAGAATACTTGCTGTTAAAGTAAGCATGACGGATGCTTCAGGTAAAGAGGAATAGATATTATTCAATTATTCAACAGATAACGCAGTACTTTGGTCAGTTGCGTTCCTAACCACTGAGTTCTCACAAAAGCAGATACTTTTGCTCAATTCTAAAATTCAGAATATTTCTTTTAAAAATCAATACAAGATGCAAGATGATTTATGATTTTTCAATATTACTGAAAAATCATGAAATGCAATAAACAAGTCTGACCCTAATGAACTAATGAACTAATGAATTTGATAAACTCCAGAAAGTTACCGAATTAGTGAGCTAGTACAACCGTCCCCTTATTTCATCAAGAACAAAAAAGCCATTTGGAAAGAATCTTGACAATTTATGCTTCGTGTCTCCAAAGGAGGCTTGCGATGAATCTTTTCAGTCTTGTCTTTCCATGTTCCGTGAGATTGTAAAACTCGATACCTGTATCAAAGCTTGATCCCTTTCCGGGAAGTTGAAATTGGGATACTATTCTCCCATTGAACTTCACTGGATGGCCTTCATTTGGGAGGAAGAGGGCCATGGGATACTTCTGTTCGACCTCAAGTTTGCAATTCGCCTCAACAAGCATTCCACCCAGGCTTATTTTTTTTACGGTATATGTTGTTGGGTAATTCAAAATCGCTCCCTTCTCCCTGGTAACGACATAACGGAGAGCACTCGGTTTATCAGTCTCGACATAAGGTTTTTCCTCAGGTACTCCAGCAATTCTCATGAAATCTTTCAACTGAATAAGAGTTCCGAGAGTAACTCCTTTAAACTGAATACCAGCCCTGTAAAGAGGAAGACTCATGCCATCCCTACAGAATACGCCGCCACCCTGACTTTCCCATATGACGGTCCCAAGGAGTGGATACCGTATTCTGTTGCGGTTAATTCTGATGAGAACGTTATGGCCAGAGTTTAAAGGCATTCTAGTAATGATGCAAGCACCTCCGACACTGATATTTGAGAGCTGTATCGGTTCAGCACAAATCATTTTCGATTGGATATCCATACCTTTAACCAAAAATCTTGGATATCGTCTTATTTGTGCGTACTCAGGGGTGAAGTTCTCTTTTCCCGAAGGAATCACGCTACCCTGAATTGCTTTGCTACTGCTTCTGTCCAGTTTTCGGCCAAAGAGAGATGATAACCAGTTCATAATATACATATTATCAAGAAAGCAAATTTTATTCCATGTTTATAGGAGCATGGTGCAAGCAGCTTAGGAATGATAACCCCTTGAAAAAAAGGATTTACTATTTTGAATCTCATAGCGGCAAAAATTTTCCATTGAATGGGAACCAAATTGAATATATTCTGTAAAAAAATACATGGTAAAAATTAACTGTTTCAGCACATAGAGTCTCTGCTGCAAGATCGCCCCAGAAACAATTGCTTTTATATGTATTTAATATTCCCCCAATTTTCTAAGTTCATTGATTTGAGGTGCAGTCGATACTCGGCGCTCTTCTGATTCAATCTTGAGAGGCATCGACAAAACTGCGTAGTACAGAGTGAAACATATTCTATCGGCCGGATTAGTGTCACAGTCTATTTATTTACAGGAGAAACAAATGCGGGTCTTCAGTTGACTGTTATTTACTTCGATTCGAAAGACTCCACCTGTGTAAATCCCGATAGCGTTTAGTACAGAATGAACTCTTCAATGCTTTTAATTTTTGCCCCGTGTTTACAAGCAGATGGAGGAACTGACTCCGGCGAAGTAGGCCGAATATAACAGACTACCAGTGTTTGCGCTCTTTTTCGACAAATGCCTTTATTGCAGAGCGGAAATCAGTGCTAAGGTCAATGAATTTGATGCCATAACCGTGAGGATCATTCTCGGCCACTTTCTCAAGGATGCGGACGACTTCGGCATTAGTGACTATATGTGTTGAATCCGGGAGATAGAAACTGCTTGTTATCGCCTCTCCTTCAAACAGGAGGGTTTCCGAATGAAGAAGCATGCCCGAGGCACTGATATTTTCTGCGTAACCGGTGAAAGGATTCCCTTTTGATGAGAGCTGAAATTGAATGCCCAGCGGAATCCGCAGGGAACTCCTGGGAGCGACATGCAGAAGCTGCTGCATGTCCTGCAGCAATATCTCTTTATCTATCGGGCTGCTGATAAAGGTGTTTGCCCTGCATTGCAGACATCGTCTGGCATCATCTTCAGAATCAGAGCTTACAATGATGATGGACACCGTGGATAATGTCCGGTCATTCCGGATAAGCGAGGAGAGCGTTTCGCCGTTCATTTCCGGGGTATCGAGCTGAGCTATAATCAGGTCAGCTTTCTCAGTTGTGTGCAGGGCGAGAGCTTCCTGATTGGTTGCTGCAGTGAAGATTTTTATGTCAGACCTATTGAGAAAACTCTGATCATTGTCCAGGAGTGGCTTGATGTCCTCAGCGATAATGACTTTTTTCATGGATAATAATATCAGTCCAGGCACAGACTGTAAAGTCAATTTTTACAGATTACAGAATTTCCAGATGCTTCGGGAGAGACGTCAGCATTTCAGCTTCGCCCTTCCTGACGAGGACCATATCTTCTATCCTGACCCCGCCGATTCCCGGGAGATAGATGCCCGGTTCTATAGTGAATACCATATTTTCTTGTATCATCTCTTTCCTGATCCATGTTATGCGCGGAAGTTCATGAACCTGAAGACCTACTCCGTGGCCGGTTCCATGACCGAAGAACTCACCATAGTCTGCTTTTTTTATGACATTTCTTGCAGCGGAATCGATGTCCTTTGATGTCTTTCCAGGTGCGACAGACGCAATTGCCTTTCTGTTAGCATCGAGTACGGTCCGGTAGATTTTTTCCTGTTGCTTGCTTTGTCTACCTTTAATAAGTAATGTCCTGGTCATGTCCGAGTAATATCCATCCGCTTCACCACCCCAGTCGATAATTACCAGATCTCCCTTATGTAACCTCTTTTCTGTAGGCCTGGCATGGGGCAAGACTGAATTAGATCCCGATGCAACTATAATATCGAATGGAATGCGTCTGCAACCATTCTTCTTTAATCTCTCTTCAAGCCTCAATGCTACAGAACGCTCACTTATTCCCTGTCTGATATATGGCTTCACCTCTTGAAAAGCAGCTTCTGCACGTCTTACCGCTTCCTTTATTGAATCAATCTCTCCGTTATCTTTTATTGCCCTGAATTTTTCTACGAGCCCTTCTGCGGCTATCAGATTGATATCTCCAGCCGATAACCTCCTGAAAAAATCATAAGACACAGAAGACTCGAACCCGAGTTTCTTGATACGGTTTTTCTTGGAAAGCGTTTGTATAGTGCGTATTCTGTTATTTTTTTCAATAGTGATATCCAATCCGGCCACTTCTTTTTCCGACTGTTCCTTGTACCGGAAGTCGGTAACAAAAATACTTTCTTTTCCCGTTAATATGATAAAACCCGATGAGCCTGAAAAACCGGTGAGATAATGAACATTATTGATATCGGTGACGAGGAAGCCGTCCAGCCGATTCTTTTTTATGGCTTCCCTGATTTTCATAAGCCTTGACTGGTAAGGAGAAAATGGTTTTGTTATCATAAGATGAGTTTGGGGTCAGGTCTTGACATTTGACATAAGCTCATGGGAATAATTTCTATAACTCTAAAGAATCTCTTATGTCAAATGTCAAGACCTGACCCCTTTAGAAGAAAGGATATTCTTTGCCGCCCTTAGGGCCAGGAGATAGCTGTCTGTACCAAAGCCGCTTATTTGGCCGACCGCGACTTCAGCAATAAAAGACTTTCTTCTGAACTCCTCCCGTTTGTGGATGTTTGATAAATGTACTTCTATGGCTGGCTTGTCTATAGCTGCAATTGCATCCCTGATCGCTATGCTCGTATGGGTATAGGCGGCAGGATTTATGATCAGAACTCTGTAATCACCTTTCTGTATAACGTCCAATATCTCCCCTTCATTGTTAAGCTGCACAATCCTCACATCAATACCAAGCTCTGAAGCCAGGGAGACGATCTCTTTATTGAGTTCCTTAAGAGTTTTTGTGCCGTAGATATTAGCTTCTCTCTTCCCCAGTAGATTGAGATTAGGACCGTGGATGACCAGAACTTTCTGAATTCCACCCTTGGATATGATCAGAATTCTCCTTCCAGTTTTGGAATTGCGGTCTTCAGGATAAATCTTCCCTTGCCGTAATTACCTTCAGGTTTTATGACAAGGGCGAGATAATAATCGGTGTTGATCTTTCTCATAATGATCCCGCATCTGTCTGAAATGATCGAGAATTCCCTTGCATTACCAAGCCCTAGATTATCGGCAGCGAGACTGATATCCTTGATCATTGCAGATGCCTCAGCGCTCAGTCCGGTAAGATCTATAAGTTTTTCCTGAGTGTATTCCTCAACAGATATGCCGTCTACACCGATTATTATTGCTGAAACAGCTCCGTCAACCTTTTCTACTGTATCTCTAAGTATTTCCGAAAAACTCATCTCGCCTCTTTTTAATACTGTCGAGAAAACTGTCCAGCTTCCCTATCAATACTTCCTTATCCTTGCCGAGAAGTTTCAAAAGGGTCTTCAGCTCCTCAGCACGCTGCATGATATGCAGGTTATCAGGCTCAGAAGAAAGGAGGTTTATATATATATTCAAAGCCTCTGCATAGTTACCCTGGAGGATAAACTGGTCGGCTTTTTCTATAAAAGCAGGCTGCCCCTGTCTTTCTTTTTCCCGTGAAGCAGGTTCCTCTTCCGGAGCAACCTCAGCAACCTCCGGTTCCTTCAACATGTCTTCAAAAGACAGTGTTTCTGCCTCAGACATTTCTTCAGTTTCCGGAGAAATTTCTGCAATAGCTTCTACTGATTCTTCAGGTGCTGCCGTAGGGGATTCCCATGATTGAATCTCCTCTTCAGTAAGAGATATTCCAACAGGTTCTTTTCCCTCTTCTATTTGTTCAACAGCTTCCAGATGTGCTTTCCAAAGATCCCTGTCTTCCTCATTCATGGATATCTCAGATGGTTTTTCCTCCTCTTCCTCAATTTCTGCAACTGTTTCAGGTTCTTGTTTAAGTACCCCCATATCCTCATCGCTTATGAGTATTTCAGGGATTTTTTCCTCTTCGTGTTCCGTCTCCGGTTCTGTTTCAGCAAGAGTTCCGGTAACCTCCATATCGTCTCTGGGGAGAGGAATCTCGAATGTTTTCTCTTCTTCCGATATATCTATTACCTCTGTCTTTTCCGTTACCGGTTTTTGTGCCTGAAATTCCTGTTTCCCCTCGATTTCAGCAAGGCTCGTTTCTGCCTGTTCATCCATAGGATTAAGCTTCAAAACGGTACTGAATTCTTTAACGGCTTTATCTTTATCTCCCAGTTCCTTGTATATTCCTGCTAATTTCTTATGTGCATAGAGATTGTCGGGTATTGCTGCAATCACCTTTTCAAATTCTGCCCTTGCCTCATTGAGCATGCCTCTTTCGAAATATATTTTGCCGAGGGAAACGCGTGCACTTAAATATCCAGGTTGTCTTTCAAGCCCTTTGATGAGGACGTCAACGGCTTCATCATTCATCCCTGATTTTTTATATTCTTCAGCAAGGGGCACAAAGAGCTTTGAATTGGGATCTTTTTCTATTTTCTCTTTTAATCTTTCGATATCTTCAATCGCCATGATATGACCAAATTTTTAACAAAATAGAAAAAAAAGTCAAGTTTTGATTTCAATCATCCTGTCAAATATAGCATCTGCAACAGAATCTTTGCTTAAAAGCGGAAGCTCAAATTCCTTTTCTTTATCAATAATCACAACCCTGTTCGTATCAACATCAAAACCTGAACCTGCTTCTGTAACATCGTTAAATACGATCATGTCCATATTTTTTTCTTTCAGTTTCCTTTTTGCATTTTCAATCTTCCAGCCTGTCTCTGCAGCAAATCCGATAATGAACGGCCGGGATTTTTTTTTGCTGACCGCTGAAATAATATCAGGGGTCCGGCTGATCTTTAAGAGCAACTTCCCGGATTTGCCGAACTTTTCCTGAGCCCTTTCTGCCGGCATATAATCAGAAACAGCAGCAGACATTATCAGCATGGTCGATGAAGGCAGTTCCCTGTTCACAGCATGGAGCATATCATCTGCAGTCTCTACAGAAACGAATTTAATGCCTTTGGGACGATGTAATGAAGAATAGCCGCTGATCAAGGTAACTTCCGCTCCCCTCCTCAGTGCAGCTTTTGCTATGGCATATCCCATTTTACCGGATGACCTGTTTGACAAAAACCTGACAGGGTCGAGATATTCTCTCGTAGGCCCGGCGGTCACAAGGATCTTCTCATTGAGAAGGTCTTTTTGCGTGAGTGCAGATTTGACCGTCTCGATGATATCGGATACATCCGCCATCCTGCCCATGCCTTCTTCTCCACATGCAAGATTACCTTTTTCAGGCCCGACCTGGATGACTCCGATGGATAAGAGGGAGTTTAAATTCCCCTGAAATACAGGATGTTCGTACATCCTCCAGTTCATGGAAGGTGCGATGATCACCTTACCCCTGTATGAAAGGAAACTGGTACTGAGAAGGTCATCGGCAATGCCCTTAGCGAACTTGCCGATGATATTTGCTGTTGCAGGCGCTATAACCATGATATCAGCCTGTGCTGGTAGCGTAATATGCGCCATGGGAGTACTGTAGAGGTCTGAGCAGACTCTGTTCTGTGAGGCAACTTCGAGAGACAAAGGTGTTACAAAATTTTTTGCAGCCTCGGTCATGACAACAGTGACCGAAGAGCCTTCTTCCCTGAGTCTTCGTGTTAAATCAATAGCCTTATAAGCGGCGACTCCTCCTGTAACTCCAAGGAGTATTGATTTATTCTTCAGCACCTTCCTCTCGTTTTTCACTGAAGAGGCCTTCAAGCGCCTTCTTGTCCAGGGTCTCCTTTTCATGGAGATAGACCTTCAGATCTTTCTCGAACTCTGTCAGGTCTTCACCGGTTATCTCTTTCTTTTTCTCCTCGAGAAGTTTTCTGTAATCGAATCTCTTTGAGTCTTCTTTTGCTTTCTTTGCCTGTTCACCTATAAGAAATTCGATAGTATTCTGGACGGTCTCTTCGAGGGCTATTGTTGAAACTTTCTTCGCCTTTGTCTTTACCCTCGGATCAGCGCCTGCAGCGAGTTCCTTTGCCCGCTGGGATGCAATCGCTATAATCCTGAATCTCCCGTCTATTTTATTGTGGTCATATTCGATCGGTAGAGAAATGATATCCATACTTATTTTTCCTCCTGTTTAAAAAACCTCTCTTCAATCCAGAGAGGGTTAATTTTTTCAGTCCTGACTTTATGCGATATGATTATCGCCATAAACTCCTTCACGGCGTCCTCAAGGACGTAATTAATTATAACATAATCGTATTTTGAGTATGTTTTTATTTCCGCGAAAGCCCGCTGAAGTCTTTTGTCTATTTCATTGCTTGAGTCAGTCCTCCGGTTTTTGAGCCGTTTTTTCAATACATCGAGAGAGGGCGGCAGTATGAAAATATATATTCCTTCTTTATTTTTTTCTTTTATCTGCATCGCACCATGGGTGTCAATATCAAGAATGACGTCATTTCCCGAATCCAGGATTTCCTCAAGCCTTTTCCATGAAGTACCATACAGCGCTCCATGGACTTCCGCCCACTCTATAAACTCTCCTCTGTCAACCATTGACCGGAAATCTTTCTCACTGATAAAAGTATAATCCCTGTCATTGACTTCTCCCTGCCGTGGCTGTCTCGTAGTGTAAGAAACGGAAAATTGCAGATTTGGTACTGAAGAGACAAGTTTCCTGCATAAAGTTGTTTTTCCGGCTCCGGAAGGCGCAGATACGATAAACAGACTGCCTCTAGTCGTCTTCTCCTGCAAGGACTTCCTTTCCTTCAAAGAATCTCTGAGTAATTGTCTCAGCCTGGATGGCGGACAGAATAATATGGTTGCTGTCAGTCACGATAATAGAGCGTGTGCGTCTTCCCTCCGTAGCATCGATCAGTCTCCCAGACTTTTTTGCCTCTTCACGAAGCCTCTTCATTGGAGCAGAGCCGGGTGTTACGATTGCTACGACTTTGGAGGCAGCTACAACATTGCCAAACCCTATGTTTACCAGAATAGGGCTCAAATCACCTTTTTTCATTTTTCCCCCTCGGACATAATTCCGGTATTAAGGTTAATAATCCTCAATAATGATCCAGATTAGAAAACCTTCCTTATTGTTTTGAAAATTTCTTTTTTTCATAAATCAGTAGTTATCATTTCACTGGATGTTCTGGATCTGTTCCCGGACCTTTTCGATATCAGTCTTCATCTCGACTACGAGATTTGATATGGCATAATCACCGGTCTTGTACGATAATGTATTGACTTCCCTGTTAATTTCCTGCAGGAGAAAATCAAGTTTTTTCCCTATGATGGTGCCTTTGTCGAGAATTTCCAGAAACTGTTTCAGATGACTTTCCAGCCTGCTGATTTCTTCTGAGATATCAAGCTTTTCTGCCATGATGGCAGCTTCCTGTGCTATCCTGTTATTATCTAATATTCCGGCGTCAACTATCAACTTCAGTCTTTCAGTAAATTTTTTTTCCCACCTTGCAACCTCATCCGGCGACAGCGCATTTATTTTTTTGTTCATTTCATCAAGAGACCCGATTCTCCTGCGAATATCTTCCATAAGAAGAGTACCTTCCCTCATCCTCATCTCCTCGAGGTTGCCGACAGCCTCCTGAAATACATCGTATAATACATTCGTATCATATTCCGGCTCCTGCTCTGCGAGTATCTCCCGGTATCCAGAGAGTGTTTCCAGCGTTATTTCACCAGGAATTGAGAGTTCCTTTTGCAGGCTCTGCAAAGCGGTATATATATTTTTTGCCAGATTTGTATTTAACTTCAGCTGTGCAGTTTTATTGCTGTTCATCAAGATAGATACGTCAAACCTCCCTCTCTGAAACCGTTTTTTAAGGATGTTCCTTAGAGGGATTTCATGCTGGTTCATATATGAAGGCATCTTTATTGCTATATCAATAAACCGGTGATTGACAGAGCGGATTTCAACGGTGAAATCATTGCTTGAGGCACTGCCGAACCCTGTCATGCTCTGTATCATATCTATTAAAATATAAATAAGTTAGACGATTTAGTCAAATAAGTTAAGCATTTAGCTTGAAAAAAAACAAACGATTAACTAAAATTACGTGAAGAGGCGATAATTAATATGAAAAGACTTAACAGTATTGATGACCTCATTGCCCTCCGTAAACGCCTATCCGACGAAGGGGTCCTCGCTCCCGGTAAAAAAAGAATAAGAGTCTGTTGTGGAACAGCCTGCAGAGCCAATAATTCGATTTCATTAGTAGATAAGCTTCACAAAGAGACTCAGAGCAAGAACACAGATATTGAAATAATAACCACAGGATGTCAGGGGCTTTGTCAGTTGGGTCCTGTCATGACGATAGCGCCTAAGGGATACTTTTATCATAAGGTTAAACCGGAAAGAGCAGGAGATATAATATCTCGCACAATTAAAGAGGATAAGCCTCTCTGGGACCTTCTTTTCCGCCGTTCTATTGGACAAAAGCCGGCTCAAGTCATTAAAGATGTGCCTTTTTACCGCAAACAGCGTCGAATTGTACTGAGAAATAATGGAAGGATAGACCCTACAAACATCTCCCACTTTATTGCAATCGGAGGGTACAAGGCTTTAGAGAAAGCACTCTCAGCTATGACACCTCAACAGGTACTCGAGGAGGTAAAAAAAGCAAATCTCAGGGGCAGGGGCGGTGCAGGATTTCCTGCCGGGATAAAATGGGAACATACGAAAAAAACTTCTGGTCCGGTTAAGGTGATCATAGCGAATGGTGATGAAGGCGATCCCGGTGCATTTATGGACAGGTCGATTATGGAAGGGGATCCCCACAGCCTTCTTGAAGGGATGATGCTCTGTGCATATGCGATCGGCGCACAACATGGGATTATTTATGTCCGCCATGAATACCCGCTTGCAGTCAAGCATTTAAATATCGCTATCAGACAAGCTGAGGATATTGGTCTTTTGGGTGAAAACATCCTCGGTAAGGAATTCGATTTCACAATCCAGATCAGAGAGGGTGCGGGTGCTTTTGTATGTGGAGAAGCCACAGCACTTGTTGCTTCAATAGAGGGGGAAAGAGGATTCCCTAATCCGAGACCTCCGAGACTCTCTGAACATGGTGGTGGACCTTGGGGTTATCCAGCTAACCTGAATAATATCGAGACCTATGTCTGTGTTCCTCCCATCATCGAAAAAGGTGCAGGCTGGTTCCTCAAAACAGGAACTGCAAGCTCTCCCGGTACCAAGGTATTTGCACTGACCGGTAAGGTCAGGAATACAGGACTTGTTGAGGTTCCTATGGGAATAACTCTGAGGGAGATTATTTTTGATATCGGCGGAGGAATCATCGGGGATAAAAAATTTAAGGCAGTTCAAACCGGTGGCCCCTCTGGCGGATGCATCCCCGAGCAGCATCTTGATTTACCTATCGATTTTGACTCCCTTGCCAAAGTCGGTTCTATCATGGGTTCGGGCGGAATGGTCGTACTGGATGAAGATAATTGTATCGTAGATATAGCAAAATTTTTCCTTTCTTTCTGTCAGGCGGAATCCTGTGGCAAATGTTATCCCTGCAGGGTAGGTACCTATCAGATGCTTCAAATCCTTGAAAAGATAACATCAGGCCAGGGTGAAGAAGGTGATATAGAGAAGCTTGAGAAGCTCGGAAAATACGTAAAGAACAGTTCTCTCTGCGGACTCGGCAAGAGCGCACCAAATCCTGTTCTTACCACTATTAAATATTTCCGTGAGGAATACGAAGAGCATGTAAAGGATAAGTATTGCAGGGCATTTATCTGCCAAGGACTTGGACAGGTCTCCTTAAACACAGATATTTGTTACCAGTGTAAACGGTGTATGGATATTTGTCCTTATGAGGCGATCAGAGAGTCTGAAGACGGCTTCTTCTATATAGACCAGGTACTCTGCCAGAGATGCAAGGGATGCTTCACGGTATGCCCCCTGGGAGCAATAGAAATCAAGGAACAGCCTATTCTTGTTATAGACAAAGAGCTCTGCTATTTATGCAGGAACTGCATCAATGTATGCAGGGTTGATGCAATCAAGGAGACCTCGACTGGATTTATTCTTGACAGCAACATCTGCAAGAAGTGTGGTGATTGTTTTAAGGTGTGTCCGATGGGAGCTATCAAGTATGAGAAGGTAGGCAAACTTCTTAAGAGTTTGACTGTTGAGCCTGTAACGGTAACCGAGGAAAAAGAAGAAACTTTCGAAGAAATAAGCATTGATGACATAAGAAAGGATGCTGAAGAGAAGGCCTGTTCTGTTCAGAAGGCTCTCACCTTTATTGAGGAATTTATTGCAGGACCGATGTGCAGCAGGTGTTATCCATGTTCATTTGGGACTGAAGAGGCAAAAATCAGGCTGATCAGGCTCAGCCAGCATCTCGATGAAGCAAGTGAATCAGATATCGAGGCGCTCAAGAGAATTGCTTCCAAAATGATAGAGAGCTCATATTGCAAGAAAGGAAGGGATACCGGAAGGTTCCTTGTTGCAAATATTGCCTCCGCTGAGGAAGAATTCAGACTCCACCTTGCCGGAATCTGTCCGAAAAAGGAATGTATCAGCTCCATAGAATATGTCATAAATCCGGATTTATGTATTGTGTGCGGGGCCTGTGCAAAAAGGTGTAAATATGATGCCATAAAGGGAGAAGCAGGAGAATCTCCTTCCCAATTGCTGCCCTTCGAGATAAAACAAAAGGAATGCGTAAGGTGTGGTGAGTGCGTTAGCGTCTGCCCAACAGGGGCGATTGAAGTCATTTCAAAAACAAAAGGCGAATTAATAATCAGTACATAATAGCTTCTTGATATTATTGCGAGGAGGATTTAATGGAGAAACTGGTGAAACTTCAGATAGACGGAAGAGAGGTACATGCACCGGTGGGCACGAACATCATCGATGCAGCTTATCTCGTTGATATTTATATCCCTAACCTCTGTTACCTCAAGGGGATGAAAGGTTTCGGGGCATGCAGGCTCTGTCTTGTCGACATCGAAGGCATGAAGGCACCAGTGATCGCATGCAACACAAAAGTAAAAGAGGGAATGGTCGTTTCTACACAGACTGAAAGGGTGAGGGATATCAGGAGGTTCGTCTTAGACCTGATTCTTGCCATACACCCGCTCGATTGCATGACATGCACAAAAGCCGGAATATGCAAGCTCCAGCAATATGCTTATGAGTATGAGTTGAAAGACACTTCATTTACAAGAAAAAAGATGGGGTACCCAATCGATGAGGTAAATCCCTTTATCAGGAGAGACCCTTTATATTGCATCCTCTGTGGGCGATGTGTGAGGGTTTGTAAGGAACAGGGGACGAAAGTCCTTGACTTTATCGGAAGGGGTATCAATGTAGAGATCGGAACTGCCTATAATAAGCCTCTCAGACAATCCGGATGTACATTCTGCGGAAGCTGCATAGATGCCTGTCCGGTAAATGCGCTTCCTGAAGCAGACAGATGGCGCAAGGGCAGAGAATGGGAGTATGAAAAAACAGAGTCTGTTTGTCTTCTCTGCGGCAGCGGCTGTAACATTCTCGTGAGCGTAAAAGATGGCATTATCCAGAAGATCAGTACAGGTGAAAAACCAGGTTCTGCGAAGAAATATATCTGCGCATATGGAAGATTTGGTTACGACTACATTGATTCCAAGTCACGACTTACAGTTCCTTTGAAAAGAGTTGATGGTGAACTGCGTGAGACGACATGGAAAGACGCTCTCAGCATAGTAGCTGAAAAGCTGAAGGATGCAGGTGGGAAAACGGGGTTCATAAGTATTGCGGGTTTATCAAACGAAGATGCACTGACTTTAAAAAGGTTTGCCAAAAATGTTGTTAAAACAAAGCATTTTGACACAACAATGAGCCTCTATGCAGATGCGCGTTCCTTAAGGGATTCCCAGTCGTCACTCATTACTTCATCAGATCTTATCGTCCTCGTTGGTCTGAACCCATCCCAGTGGGACAGGGTATTACCTGCTCTCGATGCCTCTATAAGAAAAAGGGTTAACAGGGGTGGAAAACTTATTGTCATAAATTCCTCTGATACCAGGATCGAAGAGGTAGCTGCATTAAGCCTGAAAGGGGATGAGCTGTCCACTTTAAAAGGTATTGCAAAGGTTTTAATTGATAGAGGACTGAAAGCGGATATTCAATTAGAATCTGCTGTGAAAGATGCAGAAATAACAAAAGATATCGAAAAGGCAGCAAAGCTTATTATCGAAGCCAACAAACCGCTCATATTTACCTCTCCGTCACTATTTGAAGCCTCAGCGAATATTACTTTAATCAAAGGGAAAGTGATAGCAGTTGGACTTGAAAGCAACGCAAGGGGGATAGCACTGCTCGGTATAACGACAGAAGGGAAAAACTATCAGGAGATGGTAACTGATGGAATGGGAGTCATTTATGCAATCGGTGAAGTGCCTCTCAGCAAAAGACCAGATACGGATTTCCTCATTGTGCAGAACTCTCATCTTACAGAACTCGCTAACGAGGCAGATATTGTGCTTCCTTCAACAACCTTCCTCGAGGCTACAGGTACGATGATAGATTACCTGGGGAGATTTAAGCTTCTCCAAAAGGTCATAGAGCCTCAAGGTACATCAAAGAATCACAGGGATATTTTTATCACTCTGTCAAAGATCCTGAAATCCCCGATAAAGAGACCGACTGAAGCAGAAATAAAAAAGGCATTGAAGGTAAAGAAAAAATTGACCTTCAGCCCGTTTGTCAAAAAAGAGGGGCTTGATGTGTCTCCAAAGGATTTCATCGAGTCTATTAATGACTCGATTATAAAAGGAAGAAGGCTTTCGTGGCTTAAAACGGCAGTGGAAGCTGTGGAAGTTACAGCAGCCTAAATTTTCAACAACACTTTGATCAAAGTTATTCCTCAAAGCTTTGCTTCAAGTTATCCGATAAGCATTTTCTGATAGGAATAGGATAGGAATAGGATAATACTATTCGCTGTGAACACCTCATACTAAAAGTTTTAAGTTAAATGCTGACAAACTGCTTGAATATACAAGGTTTTTCATGTATATTAAGTAAGTTTTTTTATAAAGAGCGATAGAAAAAAACAACTACTTGATACATTTTTTGTGTTAAAATTTATGTTACCTTTTGAATATAATGCGGAGGAACGAAAATGGATGATACTGTAGAAATACGATGGCATGGAAGAGGAGGTCAAGGAACAGTTACCGCTGCCAAGGTTCTAGCAGACGCCTGTTTGAGTGGAGGAAGATATGTTCAGGCATTCCCTGAATACGGCCCTGAAAGAGCCGGAGCCCCGTTGAGAGCATATAACAGAATAAGTTCACATGAACTGAGGATGCACTGTCCTGTATTAAAACCACAGGTTGTCTGTGTTGCTGATGCTACTTTGTTAGACAGCATTAATGTTGCCGAGGGTGCTACTGATAAAGCAATATTTATTGTGAACAGCTCAAAGGACCCAAAAGAGATAAGGGCAAAGCTTAACGCAGAATCAGGACAAAAGGTATTTACTGTCGATGCGTCAAAGATTGCTATGGAGTGTATCGGAAGGGCATTACCAAATGCCTCTATGCTTGGTGCCATATGTAAAGTGACAGGACTTATCACGCTCGATCATCTCCTTGACGATGTCCGGAAAAGTTTTGGAAAGAAATTCTCGCAGAAGATCATAGACGGTAATCTCGAAGCAACACGGCTTGGATACGAGGAGGTAAAAGAAGGATGAAACTCAAGGGATGGAAAGATGTCAATCCAGGTGCTGTAATAACCGAGGCAGGAAATGCTGTTGAGGTTAAGACTGGCTCATGGAGGTCAATGAAACCGATATGGAAGGAAGAAAATTGTATACAATGTCTTTTTTGCTGGATATATTGTCCTGATATGGCTATAAAGGTAAAAGATGGTAAAAGGGCAGAGTTTGATTATGATTATTGCAAGGGTTGTGGGATATGTGCTGTTGAATGTCCTGGAAAGAAGGGCAATAAGGCTATTATTATGGTAGAGGAGGGGAAATAATGGCAAAGGTTGTTGCTGTAACAGGAAATGAAGCAGTTGCCAATGCCTTACGTCAGGTGAATCCCGATGTCTGTGCAGCATATCCCATAACTCCTCAATCAGATATGATGCAGAGATTTTCAGGTTTTATATCAGATGGCCTGGTCAAGACAGAGCTGATTCTTGTTGAGAGTGAACACAGTGCATTGAGTTCCTGTGTCGGTGCCTCTGCTGCCGGTGGAAGGGTTATTACGGCGACTTCTTCTCAGGGTCTTGCTCTTATGTGGGAGATATTATTTATTGCCTCTGGTACAAGACTGCCAATTGTTATGCCGGTGGTAAACAGGGCACTGTCTGCACCATTAAATATCCACGGTGACCATTCTGATGCCATGGGTGCCAGAGATACCGGTTGGATACAGCTATGGTCTGAGAATGCACAGGAGGCATATGACAACACAATACAGGCATTCCGTATCGCAGAGCATATGGACATACGGCTTCCTGCCATCATCTGTATGGACGGCTTTATCATAAGTCATTCCATTGAGAGGATAGAATATCTGGAGGATGAAGAGGTAAGGAATTTCGTCGGTGAATTCAAACAGCTAAATCCTCTGCTTGACATAGAACATCCGGTCAGCTATGGCCCCCTGATTCTACCTGATTATTATATGGAATACAGGAAGGCACAGGATGAAGTTGAATCAAAGGTTTCAAAAGTTGTCTTGGGAGTCGCTCAAGATTTTGAAAAAATATCAGGGAGACAATACGGGTTATTTGAAACATACAGGCTTGACGATGCAGAAATAGGACTGGTTATCCTCAACTCTGCAGCAGGCACATCAAAGGATGCGGTCGATGTATTCAGGAACAGGGGGATAAAGGCGGGTCTTTTAAAGCCCAGACTATACCGGCCTTTCCCTTACAAAGAAACCGGCGAAGCCCTGAAACACCTGAAAACAGTCTGTGTGCTTGACAGAGCCGATGCCTTTGGCGGTTCTTTCGGGCCGGTCTATCTGGATATCGCAACAAGCCTGTATCCTTATAAAGAGAAGCCGGTACTGATCAACAAAATATACGGACTCGGTGGAAGGGATTATATGCCTGAACATGCAGAGTTTGTTCTTGACGAGCTTGTCGATATAGCAAAAACAGGGACGGTTAAGAACTACAAGGAATACATAGGAGTGAGGGAATAACATGCCAAAAGGACTAACCTTAAAAGAACTTACAAAAAAAGAAGTTTTACTAACATCAGGGCACAGGATGTGTGCTGGTTGTGGTGCTCCAACGGTTGTGAAGATGGTTCTCCTTGCATCTGACTATCCCATAATAGCGGCAAATGCTACGGGATGCCTTGAGGTGTCGACCTGTATATCTGACTACACTGCATGGAAGATCCCGTGGATACATAATGCGTTTGAGAATGCCGCTGCTACAATCTCAGGGGTTGAGACAATGTACAGGTCTTTAAAAAAGCAGGGAAAGATAGACAAGGAAATTAAGTTTATAGCCTTTGGTGGTGATGGCGGAACGTATGATATCGGACTCCAGAGCCTTTCAGGTGCAATGGAGCGCGGTCATGACATGATTTATATCTGTTATGACAATGGTGCATATATGAATACGGGCATCCAGCGTTCAGGCGCCACACCTTTTGGTGCAGATACCACAACACGGCCTGCAGGAAGTGTTGTACCCGGGAAGACCGAACAGAGAAAGAACCTGACGAAGATCATGGCAGCTCACAACATACCATATGCGGCCCAGGCATCTCCGAGCCACTGGATGGACCTCATGAGAAAAGTGCGGAAGGCACTTGAAATAAAAGGTCCGAAGTTTATGAATATCATCTCTCCCTGTAACAGAGGGTGGAGGTCGAGGACCGATGATTCGATACAGTTAAGCAGGCTTGCAGTTGAGACATGCCACTGGCCGCTGTATGAAATAGAGAATGGAGTTACAAAGATAACATTCAAGCCGAAAGAAAAGAAACCGATTGTGGATTTCCTGAAAGCGCAGGGAAGGTTCAAACATCTGTTTAAACCAGAAAACGAAGGAATGATTCTCAAAATTCAAGAAGAGATAGACAGGGAGTGGGAAAGGCTGAAGAAGGAAGAAGCCTGTTTTGCTTCTTGATTATATCTGCAAGTTATGATAGGTTTTAAACCATGATCGGTTCTGATCTTGTGATGTATGAAGAGGAGTTCCGGAAGATAGATTCCGAACTCCAGAAATTGCATCAGCAGGCAAATGCAAAGGTTGTCTTCCTTGTTGACAAGAACGGCCAGCTTATAGCATCAGCCGGAGACACACATGACATCGATACTACCTCTCTTGCATCTCTTACAGCAGGGAATATAGCAGCAACAGGCGGTATTGCAAGGCTTCTGGGGGAAAAGGAATTCACGATACTTTTCCATGAAGGAGAGAAAGACAATATCCATATCTCGCTCATCGGACAGAGGATTATCCTGGTTGTCATATTCGACAGCAGGTCTTCCCTGGGTCTCGTGAGACTTCGCGTGAAAAAGGCAGCTGAAATACTCGGCAAGATATTCGAAGAGATAACCCAGAAGGTAGACAAGGAAAAGGGCGAGGGGAAATTAGAGGAATCCCTCTTTGCGGAAATCAGTGACGAAGACATAGATAACCTCTTCAGGTAGGTGCTCCATACGTGTCCTTTATAAATTATTCTTCACGAGAAATAAACTGTAAGATCGTTTATTACGGACCAGGGCTTTGTGGTAAGACCACAAACCTCCAGTATATTTACAGGAGAACAAATCCGGAACAGAAAGGGAAGCTCATATCTCTTGCAACAGAGACGGAGAGAACGCTTTTTTTCGATTTCCTGCCGCTAACGCTTGGTGATATCAAGGGGTTCAGGATTCGGTTTCACCTCTATACCGTTCCGGGACAGGTCTTTTACGCTGCCAGCAGAAAGCTCATCCTGAAAGGTGTCGACGGTGTTGTGTTTGTTGCTGACAGCCAGATAGAGAGAATGGACTCAAACATTGAAAGTTTTGAAGATCTGAAGATAAACCTTGCAGAACAGGGATATGAGCTGGAAAAACTCCCGTTTGTAATACAATACAATAAAAGAGACCTTCCGAATGTAGTGCCGGTTGCAGATATGGATAAACTCCTGAATAACCGGAAAATACCGTGGTTTGAGGGAGTCGCAGTTACAGGGAAGGGGGTTTTCGAAACCCTGAAGGTAGTTGCCAAACAGGTCCTGTTTGAACTGAAGAAGCACTACTAAGAAATCCGGCGGA
>Ga0256868_10000474_pt1 | contig 23504 bp, 22 predicted proteins | sample RVTome_13_FD_187341 | JGI IMG/M metagenome (GOLD analysis project Ga0256868, IMG submission 187341) | Soil microbial communities from uranium-contaminated site in the Upper Colorado River Basin, Wyoming, United States - RVT92D227 HiSeq ...
AAATCAAAAGCAGTCTCAAAGATTTTTTCTCCCAAAAATTTATACTGGCGGGCTTGCTCAATGGCATGACTCAATCGCTCAATGGCTAAAGGATATTCTGCCCTCACGTAAACGTAGCCCTGGCTGGAGCCAATGGCGTAACCTGCAATGGCCATGGCTTCGATCACGCTGTGGGGATCGCCTTCCAGCACAGATCGGTCCATAAAAGCTCCGGGATCTCCTTCATCTGCATTGCAGACCACGTACTTTGGAGATCCTTGGGCTTGTTGGGTAAACCGCCACTTTGTACCCGCAGGGAAACCAGCACCGCCCCTTCCCCGAAGTCCGGAGCGCTGAACTACATCGACCACTTCTTGGGGAGTCATGCAGGTGAGAGCCTGGGCCAGTCCTTCATACCCTTCCCGGGCAATGTACTCTTCGATGTTCATGGGATCAATCAATCCGCAGTTTCGCAGGACGATTTTCTCCTGAAGTTTAAAGAAATCGATTTCTTTAAAGGTCGGAATGATCTGGGTGGTTGTGGGTTCGGTGTAAAGCAAACGTTCAACCACTCTTCCCTTGAATAAATGCTCCTCGGCGATGACCCGAACATCTTCTGCTTTAACTTTTTGGTAAAAAACTCCTTCTGGATAAACCACCACGATCGGGCCAAGGTCACATGAACCGATGCACCCAGTTTCGATGACTTTCACTTCCCCCTGTAAACCAAATTCCATGACCCCCTGGATCAGATTATCGCGAACCTCGCGGCATCCCGAAGAAACGCATCCTGCCCCAGCGCAGACTAAAACATGCGACCGCCAAATTTCCATGAATCAACCTCCTCAATCCAAAACCTTAAGTCCGAATTTTGAAATTAGTTTCAGGTTTCAAGTTTCGGGTTGCGGGTTTCGCATTTCGGATTTTAAACTCGCAACACGTATTCCGCAATCCGAAATCTTCAGTTGTATTTTTCCAAAATCTCTCCCAGCTTAGTATTCTTCACCCGCCCGAATACATCTTCTCCCACGGTCATAGCCGGTGAGAGCCCACAAGCCCCTATACAGCGGACCACTTCCAGGGAAAACTTCCGGTCCTCCGTCGTCCCTCCGACCGGGATATGCAGCTTCTTTTGCAACTCCCCCAGAAGCCTCTGCCCTCCCCGAACGTAACAAGAAGTACCCAGGCAGATTTTAACGCGGTGGCGACCTTTGGGAACCATGGTGAAGAAAGAATAAAAAGTCACCACCCCCGTAACTTCGCTCAACGGAATGCCCAGACCATCGGCGATCTGGCGTTGAACTTCCCGGGGAAGATAACCAAAAAGATTCTGGGCTTTGTGTAGAACTAGGATTAACGTCCCTGGTTTCCCTTTATATCCGGCGATAATCTTCACCAGTTCTTCGTACAATAATTTCTCTGAAGGCTCAGGCTGAGTCCCTTCAATTTTTTGCGCCGTCATTCCCTTTCTCCTTTATCGCTATTTTTCAATATGAAATACTTTTGCCACAGAGATCACAGAGAACTCAGAGCATTATTCAAATCTAAAGTAGAATGTCGAAAATAAAAAAAATCAAACCCCCAATGCCGCAATCCTAAATCTAATCAATCTTTGAATTTAGCTGATTTAGTTTTATTGGGAATCTATGTTTTCTTGCTTAGAATTTCTTTTTTCTGTGTTCTTTGTGCCCTCTGGGGCTGAAATTCATTTTTCCTGAGCGAAGACGAACTCATTCACCACCCGTCCGCCTAAGATGTGTTCTACCACGATCTTCCGAGCTTTATCAGGACTGACCTTACCGTAAGTCACCTTTTTTTCCCCCGGTCGAAAAATATCCATTAGGGGTTCTTGTTCGCAGAATCCGGCACACCCGCTCTGGATCACGGTTACGTTTTTGGCATTCTGCCGGGCCAATTCATCCTTGATCGCTGCCATGACGGGACGGGCTCCCGCAGCGATGCCGCAGGTTCCCATACCTACCACCACTTTGATGGCCTTCTCGCCATTGCGGAGGTCCATCTCCCTTTGGGTTTTTTCTCTGATTTTTTTCAGTTCTTCGACGTTCACCTCAACACCTCCATAACTTTGGGAAAGGTAGCCGCCCCAATCTTTTTCAATCCGATCTGAATATCCTGCCGCACAAAATCTAATACCGACGGGTCATCCAGGCCGACCGGCCCGAGAATCTCTCGCATCTCCCTGGTCTCCAGGAAGTAAATCTGATCATCCACGCGATGTTCGTAAAAGAAGTCCACTTCCGGGTTGCCGGAGATGAGAACGCCCAGGGTTTCCCCCATGTCACCCAGTGGAGCCCGGTCAAAATGATCAAGACGAAAGCGGGCAATTACCCACGCTCCTTTCCCTTCTTCGGAATGGACCTCCAGGTATCCCCCCGTACGCTCGGTAGCCTCCTTGAACAAGGAAAGGCCTAAACCAACTTCGCGGGTTGTTCGTGAAGTAAAGAAGGGATCCATCACTCGCGACAAAACCTCCTGAGAGATTCCCCGGCCGTTGTCTTTCACTACGATCATCAAAAGATCTTCCGCCAAAGCCTCGCGGATCCTGATTTCGACTCGTGTTGCCCCCGCAGCCAGGGAATTCTGGACGATATCCAAAATATGCATGGAGAGTTCTTGCATCTTTTAACGCTCTCCAGAAATTCTCAGCTGATAAAGCCGACCTACCACTTCGAAAGTTGGCAGGTGGGTGCGGAAGATAGGGACCATCTTTTCCACGGCCTTCTCGATCGTGTCCGGATCTGGTTTCGCCCCATTGGCCAGGAGTATCCCCGAAAGGTCGCGCATTACCGCGATGGCTACAATGTTTAGATGCGTCTGCCGGGTCACCCACAGGTCTCCTTCAATGGAATTGGCTAAGACATCGCTCAAAAGATCGGAGGCATACCCGGTTTTGACCTCGGCTTCTACCGGTACGTCCCGGGTCATGAGTTCCCACTCCAAATGTCCTGCTAAATCTTTTAGTTTCATTGATTAATCACCCGTTTTAAAATTGAAAATCCGAATTTGGAATATTGAAATTCAAAATTGCTCTGATTTCGGATTTAAGGTTTTAGATTGATAATTTAGAATTTTGATTTTTCAATCTGCCATCTACAATTTTTTCTAACCTGTAACGGATAACCTCTATTTTTGAATTTCGTGCTTGGAATTTTGAACTTTCTTTTTCATCACATAGAGGCATTCTTTTTCCGGGGCGTGGCCTTGGACCACATCCTCGGCAAAAGCTAAACAACTGGGACATCCGCAAGCCCCGCAGTCGATTCCCGGGAATTTTTTAACCATTTCATCAATGCGGCGCAATTTTTCCATGGCCGTTTTTAGGTCCTCATCCAAGCGCATCCCAGGCCTGGGATGGACAGGACCCTTCCAGCGAAAACTCTCCTTGTCCAACGAAACCTTATTTCTCTTATTTCCCCCTCCTTTTTCATTTTTCCTTAGCCATTCTTCTAAATGATATTTGGCCCAAAAGGGGTTCTGGACGGTCAGCGGTCCACCCAGGCATCCGCCTGGGCAGGCCCAGGCTTCGATAAACCGTACTTCATCCAGCAGGCCGCTCTCCGCCAATTCCAAGATCCTGGCCACGTGGTGGATTCCATCCACAATCAAGGTGGCTGGTAATCCTATCTCCTTGCTTTCTCCACCAGCAATAGCCCACTTCATCCCGGAAATTGCAGTCTTGGGCCATGGAGAGTCATCAGGAATTTCCTTTTTCCGCAGAACTGCAACTTTCAATGGGTTATAAAGATCGACCAAGGGGATGGCTTCTGCCAACACTGCTCCTTTGGAGAATAACCCTTGTACGGCCTCTGCCTGGGCCAGGCAAGGAACGATATAATACAAGGCGTGGGTAAGGTCTCCATTACCTCCTTTTTTCCAGTTCTGGGCCATGATTTGATAGGGAAGAATGATAGGAATCAGGTTTTCTATTAGCGATGGATACTTTACTTGCACCAATTGCACCACTGCCGGACAAGTTGAAGCAATGGGTGGTATGGGTTTTTCTTCAGAAGCCAGGTAAAAGGAGACAGCTGATCTATAACTTTGCAGAGCTTTTCCCAAGTCCTGAACAGCGGTAAATCCAATCTCCAGGAAAGCTTCGGCAACTCTCCGAGGAGTGGTTTGGCTGCCGAACTGCCAAAAAACCACCGGGTCCAAAATGGCCACGGCCCCCCCTTCCTTCTTCACTTTTTCATACGAATTTGAACGTACTTCCCAGGCCTCGCGGGGACAAACCCGGATGCATTCCCCACATTGGATGCAACGGTGGAGCATGACTTCGGCTCTGCCCTGGCGAATCCGAATTGCTTCAGTCGGGCAGATACGGATGCAATGCGTGCACCCCCGGCAAAGGTCGGTTTTTAGAAATAAAAGATGCTCCGACCCGTCCGGAGAATTCATCTTCCCCTCTTTTCCTCTTGCCTTTTCCCTTTTGCTTCTCACCTTACGCCTTGGGCCTTATGCCTTTCTCTTTTTGCCTATCGCCTGTTCTCAGGTTGACTTTAAACCGCAAAGTTGTTCCCCCGTCCACTACCGACTGGATATCCATCCAATCGGTATTTTTCTTGATATTGGGAAGCCCCATACCGCTGCCATATCCGAGTTGCTTTACATGGGGAGGAGCGGTGGAGTAACCCTCTTGCATCGCCAGGGGGATGTTAGGAATGCCTGGTCCTACATCATCGATTGTTACATCCACACAATTGTCTTCGACACAAACTTTCATTTTGCCTTTTTGGGCATAAATGATCACGTTGAGTTCACCTTCATAAGTTGCCGTGGCCACGCGGCGGATGAGGTCGGGGGGAATCCCCAAGCGTTTCAGGCGGGTTTTTATTTCAAAAGAGGCCTCACCAGCCTTTTTAAAATCTTGCCCGCTAATATTAAATTCTGCGATCATTAATAAATCCGTTTGGTCCGTGGGGTACGTTAAATCCGTTATGTTCTTTATGAGCGTTAGATCCATTGAATTCATTAATTAATTCTTTAACGGTCCAAACAATCCTAACGAACCAAATGATCCTAACGGGATTAACGCCTCTTTTAGCAAAGAGCAAGGAAAATGCCAGGGGGTGAAAAAACTAAAGTTGGATTAAATTCGGAAACCTTTGAAATAATGAGGTTATTTGAAAGATATTTTTAAACAAGAATGGAGTAGCGAGGGGTATCCTTAAATAATTTGACAATATGGCAGTTTTTAGTTATAAAATAAAATATATTTGACAAAATAACTAAATAATTTCAATAAAATCAAATTTTAATGACAAAATGACAATTTTTGACTATCTTCAAGAAGTGGGGTGAAAATCGGAAGGCAAACTGGGCAAAGTTTAAGGCAGGAATTCAAGAAGTTTTACGGATTATTTTTTATTTTTTTCCTAACAATCTCCATTACCGAGTACATTTCTTCAGCACCCAGGAAGTAACTAACTCCCCCGTAACTTACCATGCCAATTAGAACAGCCCCAAGGAGAAGGATAATCTTTTCCAGCGTTGCCCCGGATGTATGCCAGGGGCCACCTGCACATATTAGGTAAGCCACTGCACCCATAACAACAGAGGCAACGAGGCTCTTTAAAAAAGAATGAAATATTTTTTGGGCCCCAATCCGCCCTAACTTTTTCTTCAAAAGAATCACGAGCAAAACGAAATTTAGCCCTGCAGCCAAAGATGTTGCCAAAGCTAAGCCAGCATGCTTCAGCGGAATCATCAGGACAGCCCCGAATCCGGCGTTAGCCAAAAGCGCTAAAAAAGCTACTTTAACCGGGGTTTTGGTATCCTGGAGGGAATAAAACGCCGGAACAATGATGCGCACACCGGCGAAAGCGGCCAGGCCCAGCGCGTAAAAGAGCAAAGCTTGCGCAGTCATTGCGGCCGAGTGAGCATTGAAAGCACCGCGCTGGAATAACAGGTTAATAATGGGCAAGCGCAGGACAATGAGCCCAACCATGGCAGGCAAGGTAACGAAAAATACAAGGCGCATAGCGAAGGAAAGAGTCTCCTTCATTCCCTGCACATCGTTTTTCGCCGTCTGCTCTGACATCATGGGGAGAATGGCCGTGGCGATGGCAATGGCAAAAATTCCCATGGGGAATTCCAAAAGTCGGTCGGCATAATAAAGATACGAAATGCTTCCCTCGGGAAGATACGATGCCAAAAAGGTGCTTACCAAAACATTGAGCTGGGTTACCCCCAAACCCAGTACCGACGGAGCCATCAACAAACCAATGCGTTTCACTCCCGGGTGGGAAAGGCGGAAAAGGAACCGCACCGCGATTTTTTTTCTGCGGATAAACGGAATCTGGAATAGGAGTTGAACGATCCCTCCCAAGAGAACGCCAACGGCCAAGGATAAAATGGGCTCTTGCAGAACTCCGGACAACAGAAGGGCACAAGCGATGATCGCAAGATTGAGTAGTACCGGAGCAAGTGCTGGCGCAGCAAAGTGTCTCCATGAGTTTAATATCCCCATGGCCAGGGCCACCAGCCCGATAAAGAAGATATAGGGAAACATAAGGCGGGTGAGCAATACGGTCAGTTTGAATTTTTCCGGCTCCAGAGAAAAGCCATAGGCCATGAGTTTGATGATCCAGGGCGAAAAGAGAATTCCCAGCCCGGTCAAAAGGATTAAAACTATGGCCAATACCGAGAAAGAAGCACTAACCAGTTCATCTCCCTCTTCCTTTGACTTCTGGCTGATATATTCCGAATAAACCGGGATAAAAGATGCCGTGAGCGAGCCCTCTCCCACTAAACGTCGCAGGAGGTTGGGGATCCGAAAGGCCACGAAAAAAGCATCGGTGGCCATGCCGGCCCCAAAAAGTTGGGCCACGACCATATCCCGGACAAAACCAAAGATTCTGGAAAGGAGGGTAGCTCCCCCAACTACGCTGGCTGTTTTGGCAATTTTTCTTTTTTCGCTCATAAACCCTTATTTGGGACGCAGATAAACGCAGATAAACGCAGATAATAATTATTCAAATTAAAATAGCTAATTGCCGAATATAAAAATTTTTCTTTGAGCATTATTAAAAAATCATGGTAATCTGCGTTCATCTGCGTCCCAATAATTAAAACTTGACATTCATGATATTCTATTATTTAATAAAATCAAACTTTGCGCTATGTGCTATGCTCTTTGCACTTAGCTTTTTTAATTTAAGGAGGTATCTTGGCCACCCATGTTTCAGCCCTAAAAAGGGCCCGTCAGAGTAAAAAACGGCAGTTGCGCAACACTGCGGTTAAATCGGTCCTTAAAACTTTTTCCAAAAAAGTAGTGAAAGCCGTCGAAGGAAAAAACCTTGGCGAGGCGCAGAAGGCCTTGGCCCGCGCCATCCCTATTATCCAGAAGGCTTCATCGAAGAAGGTCATTCATAAGAAGACTGCAGCGCGTAAAATATCCCGTTTAGCGAAAAAGGTAAATGCTCTCACCCCTCCAGCTTGAATCCTTCCCGATCCAAGAATTTATTGGGACGCAGATTTTCGCAGAAAACGCAGATTACAATGCCAATGGCCAAAGGCCAGATTAAAAATTATTTCAATTTTTTATTCATTATTTTGCTCTGGGCATTTTAAATGATCCTGAAAATCTGCGTTTACCCTGTTAGATAAGAAAAATCCAACAAGGTGAATCTGTGTCTAAAAAAAATTGCTTTTTCATTTCCCTCTTGCGTTCGGGATCTTACCCCTTCCGAGAAAGAACAAATCCCAAAGATATTTTTCTAAAATAAGTCCCTTATCTAAACGGCTGGATTTGAGTTCCAGATCTGTTTCTCTGGTAAGCGGCCAAATTTGCTCCAAGGCTGAGGGAGAAAGTTTATCCACCTGTTTCCAAAAATCATTCGCCCTTTGGGGCAAAATTCTCAGCTTGGTCTCTACCTCTTTCTTGGAGCAGCTCTCTGCCCTTAGTTCACGAGCCCTCCGGATCAAACGGAGCTGGCGGAGAATTAGCGAAAGGAGGAGAAGGGGCGGGTCTCCCTGTTGTAAATTTTTCCGCAAAAGGCGTAATGATTTTTCCCAATCCAAATGACCAACAGCCCAGGGTAGTTCAAATGGGCTCTCTTCGCGGATATCTTCCGTAAGGGCCAAAACATCTTCTTCTTGAATAAATTTTTTTGTTCCTGGCTTTAAAGTTAATTTTTGCAGCTCAAGTTTGAGCTCCTGCAAATTTGGTCCAATCCTTTCCAGTAACAGGGATAGGGCTTCATCGGATATGGAATGGCCCAGTTGTTCTGCCTGGAAACGAATCCAACGAATCAACTCCCTTTCATAAGGAGGGTAAAATGAGACGACCGCCCCATTTTTCTCCAACGCCTGGAAAAATTTGGTCCGCAGGTCGGCTTTCTCACCGATAAAAACAGCGCAGGTAGAAGGGTTTGGATTGGCAAAATAATCGAAGTAGGGAGCCGGGCCTTTACTCCATATGACATCCGCTTGACGGATTACGACCAACCGCCGGGGAGAATTTAATGGAAAAACCTGTAGACTCCCAAGAATCGCTTCCGGAAAATCCTCTTCAGCGTCCAGTACCTCCCGATTGAAGTCCAAAGTCGCAGGATTGAGAGCCTTTTCTTTGATTTTTTTCAAGGCCTCTTCGATTAACCATTCTTCTGGTCCATAAAAATAATAGAGGGGTAATATTTTACCCCCATCAATCTCTTGGAATAACTCCTGTGATTTCATCGTTCGCGAGTAGCAAGGCGGCCATGGAAATTTAGAAAATTTATTTTATTACTTTAGCTTTTCGTCTTGTAATCCTGAAAATCTGCGTCCATCTGCGTCCAAAAAAATCAAAAATTTTCCAAGATCAGTTCATGGATCTTCTCTGCCAGAAGCAAAGAGATATGTCGAATAGCGTCCTTCTTGTTGTTTTCTGTGATGGCCAAGTCGGACACCACCGGATAATTCCACCATTCACTCAATTCTTCTTTAAAGAAAGTTTTCCCGTCCCTTTGCCTTCGGAAAATGATTTCAACGGTTAAGGTAGCTCGGTATCCCGTGGTTATCTGAGTTCCTCCCGTCACAGCCACGGAGGTTGTGGTGAAAGACTTCACAGTTCCCGTTAGCAAGGCATCAGCCGAATTTTGCCCGCTTACAGATAGACGTTTGGCAGAAATAAATTTATCCACCAAAGCGCTGGTAACTTCGCTTTCAATCCCTGTTTGCTTGGTGCGATTGGCAAAAATAGGAACGGCTACTGAACGTACATCCGGGGGGAGGTTGGTTCCTCCGCCCTGAAAATGGTAACCGCAACCCGTGAAGAAAAGGGCCCCGAAAAAGATGAAATACCAAGTACATCGCCAGAAGAAATTTTTCAATCGATCACGATCATGACCTTGCATTCTTCCAAGAAGGTCCCTTTCTGGGTAAATGGGGCAACTCGTTTGGTCTCTTCCGAAGATAAAATAATATCTGACGGATTGCCCGGATTTACTTTGAATCCCTTAACCGTCAGCGGGTTTTTCCCCACGCGGGGATTTGTCTGGGCTGCGGTCAAATCTTTGGAGTAAAGTGCCAGACCGCTTTGGGCTGCTTTTCCGCGGGGAACATACATTCCCTGGTATAATTCCAGTCCCTTCTCATCCAGGACTTTGGGAATCAACGCAGCCCGCATATTAAGCCCCCGAGTATCGACTACTAGGCCAGTGTACGGGGGTAGGTCAGCAAGTAACGGTTGGGGCTCCGGCTTTATCACTGGCTTTTCTTCTGCTCTAACTTTCGGTTGTTCTGCAGGAGGAACTTCTACTTTTCTTTCCGGGGGGACGGGTAAAACCGGTATACTGGGTTTCTGGGGCGCTAAAGGTAGAAGGGATGCCGGGGGTTTGGTTATAGGCAATTCTTTCGGTAGGCTGAACATCAAGGGCAAGAAATCCCCGCTCAAATTCATGGCCACGGTCACTTCAATGGCCCCATCCGATAAATATCTCCTCATTTTTCTTATTTCGGTCGAACCTTTGATCAATCCCTCGGCCTGCAATCTGATCTCGTCGCTTTTGGCTAGGTGATTTTCCACGTAGGTAGTTGCATCGACTCGAACTCCATTGAGTACTTCGAGGAGGTTGCGCCGGGCATCGGCCAACGCTGCTCGTTCGGCCATCAAACGGGCCTGGGCAATGTTTTTCGCCTCTTTCGGGGGGGCGCCACTTCCCTTGGCCGTTATGATTCCTTTGGACCAATTTATCTCACCACTGCCAATCGGCTCGATTACCTCCGCTTGACTGGCCCAGCTTCCGCCTGTCCAAAAAACCAGCATTAAGAATAAGCCTAAGAGGCCGGCCACCTTTCGTTTCATTGTTTCCCCCCCTGGAAGACTCCTGCTTCCGGAGCATCCAACCAGGATTTATAATTAATTTCTCCTAAAAACAACGTTTCTTTGGGTGGAACCGATCCCCACCAATTTTCTTTGGCATCTAGGTAAATAGAGGAAAAACTTTGAATGGCAAACGGGTTATCAAGGAAATTGTTCCGGTTAATCTTTGGCCTGGATGTTCCCAGGGCCAAAATGGCTCCCGTTCCTGAATTTTTGGAGAAGGTACAATAAAAGATTTTTGGTTCGGCATCGTTGGCCACTTTAACACCAGCCTGGGAATGGCGGGCGATAAAGCAATGGTCGATATCGGGTGCCCCGTAAGCGATATCCAACCCTGTTTCCGCGTACTCTACAATACAGTATCGGAAAAAACTGGCCGGTTTGGATGGCTGATCAAACCTAACAGCCGAAGGATAACTTCCGGGGGAGGGTGACGAACTATTGGAAGTAAAAGTAATCACTCGCTCGGCCGTACCCCGGGCATCGATTCCGCCGTCCTTCACGATGATCGAAGTTCCCGGGTTGTATTTCAAGGTAACACCGGGTTCAATGAACAGGATGGCTCCTTTCTCCACGCGTACGTCTTTTTCCAATACATAAGGGCTGTGGGCCAGGGTCAGGAAAGAATCTCGTTCAACCAATCCCCCCAATGGACCTTTCAGGATGGGAAGCTCCACAGGTTTGCCCTGCGGGTAAGGAGCGTCAAGAACCCGCTGGTAGTCCACCCTGCCAAAAATTTTGCCGATGATTTTCAATCCCTCCTTGGTACCCCACCAATTGTCATTGGCTTCCACCTTAACGTCTTTTTTAGGATCATTATATACGTCATATTTCCCATTGTCATGAATGTTATTGTTCAGCAGGCGGGAACCGGAAGAAAAAATTCTCACCCCGGCCTCTTGGTTGTTATGGATCCGGTTTTTCGTCATAATCGGCTGGGCTTCTCTAATGAATACCCCGTCTTGGCGATTTCCGCAAATCTCGTTTTCTTCCAAAGTAGGACTCGCCGCAGCCGATACTTCAACGCCAGAAGAAAAATTGGAGGCAATGACATTCCCTAAGATTTTAGGTCTGGAAAAAGACTCGCTGACCTGAAGGCCTACCTGATTGTTGGCAATCTCGTTGTGGCTGATCAACGGAGAAGACGAAAGACAGGTAATGCCCGTTAGAGCCCCTTTGATCCGGGTGTATTCAATGGTGCTGTCTTCATTTTTCGTGCTGTTAAAAATGATCCCTTTCCACTGCTGCCCCGGCGCTACGGATTCAAAGCCGATCAGGCTGGTCTGGTCTCCTTTGGCAATCAATTTCCCGAGAACAGAGATTCCCTCGCCCTTGGAACGAATGACCGCCCCAGGTTCGATGGTGAGGGTGGCTTTGGGACCAACCAGAACTTCGCCTTCGATAATATAAGGGCTGGCCCCCGTGTACCAGGTCACATCCCCTGAAATCATCCCCTGTACCGGAGTTGGACCAGGTTTCACCGGTGTGGCCTTCGTTAAATCAGATAGCTTGCTCTCGTTGCCAGCCAGGTCCAAAGCGGCAACTTTATAGTAATAAATCGTTTCGTTCTTCAGGTTTTTATCTTGAAAGGTGGTTAATTCAGTGCTTCCCACTTCCTGGTATCCGGTCAGAGGGGTAAGGCTGCGGTAAATTTTATACCGGGCGATGTCTTTATCCACGTTCTTCGACCACTTCAGGTCCACGATTCTATCCCATCCAATGACGCTTAATCCCTCGGGTGTGTCCGGCGGTGTGGTATCAATAGTCACCGGCCCTAAAACATCCACCCATTCGGTAGCGTTCCCAGTGTCATTGATCAGCAGTCCCGTTATAAGGGCTTCCTCCACATTATCTCCGGGCATGACTCTGTAGCCTCCGGTATAGGTGCCTGGCTCTTCTTCCTGCAGGGGGATGTCCCTTTTAAAATCCCCAATGCGGAAAAAGGCCCGCAGGCGTGGGTCTCCTTCCATAGCTACCTTGATGACGTCTCCCATCTTATGGGCGTACTTGTCCGAACGCCTCATTCCATCATGAGCTAAGATCGTAATCGTCGGAGGCTTTAAAGCCTGGGATAGAGTAGGTTGGGGAATGGTTTTGACCATTTCGCGAAAAAGGTCATCGGAGGAGCGAAGGAGCTCAATCTCCCGCATATTTAAAGCCGTAGTTACAGCAATTAAAATTAACCCCACCGGGGAGGTGGTTATCCCCCCCTCATGTTTCCGGGAGACGTCTTTGGCCCACCAAAGTTCTTTTCCAGTTTTCCCGTCCATCATCCGGACTTCTGCTCCCACGGCCACCTGGGAGTAAACCCCTAAATAGAGTCGATCGTAGTGAGTAACGCCACCTCGAATGAGGGCATCTACTCTAAGGATCTCCTGTAGCTTCTGCTCGGAAGTCTGGGCAACTTTTTCCGGTGTATCCAAGCCGGCCTGGCGGAGAGATTCATCTACTTTGAATAAAGGCATGTTGGTATAATTTAGCTTGCTAAAATGCCCCTGAAAGGATTTGCGGACGATATCGAAGGCTTCTTTTTTATCGGTCCGGTTCAAGAAGGGGAGAACGGCTATGGTTTGGGGAGGGCGCTCGCTGAGGGAAGGAGCCACTCTTAACTCCCCTTTAAATTGAGTCACGATAGGAGGGGCTATCTTTATTTTCTTGGTGTAAACACACCCCGTTGCCAAAATTATCAGAGTTAAAGCTACCGTTGCCCAAAGTGCTCGTTTTCGCCTTGTCATAGGTCCCTCCTTGAAGGATCCTTTATGATGGTCTGCCCCCTCTTCCCCCCACCTTGAAGGCGAAGGGTTTTAAGGAAGATTATACCACGAGGTTGACCAATCTTTTGGGAATCAGCACGAACTTTTTAATCTTCTGGCCTTGCAATAATTCATGAATTCGTTGGTTAGCCAGTACCGCCTCTTTCACTTCATTTTCGGAGGCATGCACACCGACCATGATTCGCCCGCGCAGTTTCCCATTTACCTGGATGACCAGCAAAACCTCTTTCTCTTTTATGACTTCTTCTTCATACCGGGGCCAGGAAACCTGGGAAACGCTATCCGTATGTCCCAGCATCGCCCAGAGTTCCTCGCAAATGTGGGGAACAATAGGAGAGAGAAGGATGACCACAGATTCCAGCGCTTCTCGCATAACCCCCAAGGTATAGGGGTCTGAATCTTTTCCCCTTTCTTCGCCCTGATAAAGAAGATTCACCAGCTCCATCACGGCGCTGATCGCGGTATTGAAATGGAACCGATTTTCGATGTCTTCCGTTACCTTCTTGATCGTCAGATGGGTTTTACGCCTCAGAGCTTGAAGGCCCTCCGAAAGTTCCCACTCCGGGCAAGGCCGTTCAGCGATCCTGGATATTCCTGCCCGCTCATCTACCTGGCGCCAAACTCGCTGTAAAAACCGCGAAGCTCCTTCCACGCCTTGCTCGCTCCACTCCAGGTCTTTTTCCGGCGGTGAAGCAAAAAGGCAGAATAGGCGGACAGTGTCTGCTCCGTATTGTTGTACCAAATGATCCGGCTCCACCACATTTTTCTTTGACTTACTCATTTTCTCCGTACGCCCAACCTGGATGGCATTGCCGCACTTCCGGCAAATCGCCCCCTCCCCTACTTCCTCCGGGAACAGGAAACCATCTCGAGCGCAGAAATGAGTTTCTTTCACTACCATTCCCTGAGTCAAAAGATTGGTGAAAGGTTCGGCAAAATCTACTAAGCCGAAGTCCCGCAGTACCCGGGTGTAAAAGCGGGAATAAAGAAGGTGTAAAATGGCATGTTCGATCCCGCCGATGTATTGATCCACAGGCATCCAGTATTTTACCTTCTCCCGGTCAAACATATCTTGGTTTTCGTTCGGACTGCAGAAGCGTTCAAAGTACCAGGAAGATTCTACGAAGGTATCCATGGTGTCCGTTTCCCGTTTCGCCGGCTTCCCGCAAAGAGGACAGGATGTGTTCACGAACTCAGGAACGTAGGCTAAAGGGGATGTCCCCATGCCGGTGAGCTTGACATCGGGGGGAAGGATCACCGGCAAATCTTTTTCCGGAACGGGAACGGTTCCACAGTCCTGACAATAAACGATGGGAATCGGAGCTCCCCAGTAACGTTGCCGGGAAATTCCCCAATCTCTCAGGCGATAATTCACCGCTTTTTGCCCCAGGTTTTTTTCCCCCAGGTAGGCGGCAATCGCCTCTCGCGCCTGTATGCTGGACATTCCATTGAAAAGCCCAGAGTTGACTAAAGTTCCTTCCCCGCTGTAGGCCTCCAACAGGGTCTCAGCCGTTAACAAAGGTCCTCCCTCTGGCTGGATGACCACCACTAAGGGGAGGTCAAACTTTTTGGCAAAATAAAAATCCCGCTGATCGTGGGTAGGGACGGCCATCACGGCTCCCGTTCCATATTCCATCAATACAAAATTGCCTGCAAATATAGGCATCTTCATGCCCGTGAGGGGATTCCGGCAGTAGGCCCCGATAAAAAGGCCTTCTTTCTCGTAATCTTCCGCGGTCCGTTTGGCCCGATCTTGCTTTTTAATCCGCTCTACAAAATCGAGCACCTCTTTCTCTTGCGGGGTTCCCTGGGAAAGTTCCAGGGTAAGCGGATGCTCGGGGGCCAAGGTCATAAAAGTAGCCCCAAAAACTGTATCCTGACGAGTAGTAAAGACGGGGATAAACCCTTCTCTTTCCCATAACGGAAAATGAATGGTGGCTCCCACGGACCGACCGATCCAGTTTTTCTGCATGGTGACTACCCGTTCTGGCCAGCCGGGAAGTTTGTCGCAATATTCTAACAATTCTTCGGTGTAAGCCGTAATTTTAAAGAACCATCCTTCCATCTCTTTCTGAATTACTTCTTCGCTACATCGCCAGCACCGCCCAGCTTCGACCTGTTCGTTGGCCAATACGGTCTGGCATTTTTCACACCAATTGACCGAAGAGGTTTTTTGATAGGCTAATCCTTTCTCGTACATTTTTAAAAAGAGCCACTGTTCCCAACGGTAATAGGAAGGATCGCAGGTAGCTAACTCCCGGTCCCAGTCATAGCTGAATCCCATCCGCTGAAGTTGGTTTTTCATGGCAGCGATGTTATCGGTCGTCCATTGCGCGGGATGGACCTCGTGTTGGATCGCCGCATTCTCAGCAGGCATCCCGAAGGCATCCCAACCCATGGGATGGATAACATTGAAGCCACGCATACGCTTATAGCGGGCCACCACGTCGCCGATTGAATAATTCCTCACATGTCCCATATGGATCTTCCCCGATGGATAGGGAAACATCTCTAACACGTAATACTTTTGTTTTTGTGGGTCTTCGAAGGTTTGAAAAAGTCTTTTCTCTGCCCAGATCTTTTGACATTTTTCTTCCACGATCTGGGGGTCGTACCGCTTGCCCATTGATCCTCCTAAATTAAACAGATGAAAATAAATACCATAATCATCTTCTGGCTGCAAGACTAAATAAAGGCAGTTATAAGTTCAGAGTTCATAGTTCGGAGATCTAATGACTCCGAACCAATAATTCCCAACTATTTATTCCCTACTGGGGCAAAAAAAAGGGCACCCTTACGGGTGCCCTATAAATTTTTATGGTAATATTTTTAAGACGCAGCTTTGGCCTGCATAAGGGTTGGCGTAATAAAGATCAGCAGTTCTCTCTTAATATTTAGAACTTCCTTATTTTTGAACAACCAGCCCAGGACAGGAATTTTCATCAGCCAGGGAATCCCCTGCTGAGTTTCGGTGTTCTCCGATTCATAGATCCCGCCGATGACAATGGTCTCTCCATCTTTGACCAGAACTTCCGTGGAGGCCTCGCGGTTATCGATGCTGGGAACCTGCATCACGGGGGTGCGGTAGGCTCCCCGGGCATCCCGCGTGACGACGACTTTCATCATGATGGTTCCATCCGGAGTCACCTGGGGAGTTACTTTCAAGGAAAGAACAGCATCAATAAACTGGACTTGGGTTCCGGCCTGAGAAGTCGTCTCATAGGGGATTTTTTCCCCCTGTTTGATCACCGCTTCCCGGTTTGTCAACGTGGCTAATTTAGGCCGAGCGATTACTTTGGTCTGGCCGTCGGTTTCTCCTAATTGAAGGCGCAAATCCAAATTCACTAGATTTCCGGTCAATTTTCCGAAGGAAATACCCATCCCTCCTACGGGGGTATTGGAGCTGGAGGCTGGAAAGTTTACCACGAAATTAGACGGCATAATCAAGTTCGTGCTGGCCCCCGTAGCGCTGGGAGTAAATCCCCAGCCTGCTGCTGCACTGGGATTATTCCCAGTTAATCCCCAGGCAGTAGAACCTGTCTGGTTGTAACTACCCCCCCATTGAACACCCAACGAGCGCGCGAAAGTCGTAATGGCCTGCACAATACGGGCCTCAATGAGCACCTGAGGGGTGGGAGTGTCTAATTTTTTAATGAGACTCTGAATTTCTTCAATTTGCGGCCTGCCGTCCTGAATGATTAAGGTGTTCGTCCGCTCATCCGCTTTTACGGAACCCCGAGAGCTTAAAAATCCTTTTCCTTTTTCTTCCTTTTCTCTGATCAGTTTTTGCAGGTCTGCAGCTTTGGCATAATTCACTACAATGGTTTCCGTAGTTAACGCTTCCAACTTTTCCCGGCTCTCCCTGGATTTGATCAGAAGATCCTCTTCTTTTTGCTTATCCTCCCGATCCTTACGAACGTTCTCGATAGTGGTGATACGCAGGACATTCCCTTCTTCAATTTTTATTAAATTTTTTGTGGACAGGATAACGTCTAAAGCTTGGTCCCAGGGCACGTTTACCATCCGAATGGTAATCTTTCCTTTGACGTCATCGGTGGTTATGATATTAAGGTTGCTCACTTCCGCAATGAGCCGAAAGATGTTGTGCAAATCTGCATCTTTAAAGTCTAAAGAAATTTTTGCTCCTTTGTATGGGCCCACTTGGCTTTTATCCGCCTCCGGAGCAGCCTTAGCTTCGGCCGAAGTTTCTTTTTCTTGGGCTGCCGGCTTTTCCGTCGGGGGAGGAGCTGCGGCTTCTTTCATTTCGGCAGATTTCTTCGTCTCCGCTACCGCAGTAGGGACTGGCTTGGGGACTTCAGCAACCGGAGCGCTTTCCTTCTTGACTTCTTCTTCTTTTTCTTTAACCTTCCCTAATAAAACTCTTAAATCTTGGCCTTCTTTGGTTACCTGATACGGGGGTAACTTTTCACCCGGGAAGGTAAAAACCATTCGTAGTTTTTCCGGGGTCTGACCCATGCGGATTTCTTTTAAGAGCGGGCTGCCTACCTCTATGCGTTTCTTGGAGAAGGCATTGGTGATCCTCGGAAAGTCCACGACCAGACGGGGAGGCCTAGACAGCTGGAAGCTTCGATGATCCGGCAGCGGGCCATCTCCTTTGATTTCCACTTCGACCCAATCGGTCTTGTCGGCAATGGCCACATCCGTGATGGCTTTGGCTTTGAGCAAAGGTTTTTCAGCCTGGGGCTCTTCTTTTTTCACTTCTTGTTTAACTTCTTGTTGTTTTATCGTGATCGGAGAAGCTACAGGGGGTCTGCTCAATACGATGAAAAGGTAATTTCCTTCAGAGTCCACATTATAATCAACGGGTTGATCGAGTCCGATCTCAACTCTGGCCCTGGGTTTCTTGGGATCATCAATTTGTTTATTTTGAATTACATTCACAATTCCATTCTGGACCTTGAGGGGGCCAGCCAGCTTGCCAAGTTTCGCCTCGGGCAAATCCACTACGATCCGCAGCGGATTAGCCAATTTGAACACCGTATATTCAAACGGCTTTGAACCTTCAATGGCAACCCTGGGCCCACCGGTTGACTCGGTCACCTCAATTTTCTGAATGGAAAGGGGTTCGGGGTTTGTCGACTGACCCTGAGAGAAGGAGGGGGAAACAAGAAATAGAACAATCAAGGCCCCCCAAAAAATGCGGTGGCAAAATTTCTTAAAAAAATTTCCTTGCATGTTTCCTCCTTCGTTAATCAGCGTACAACTTGAGGGTAACCTCCCGGATACTAAATTTGCCTGAGGAGGTTTCGTGTTTTTCACTCACTACGACCCCCGCGGAGGTTATCTGGGTAACTTTCCCTTTGTTTTTCCCGATAGATGTTCCGTTGGCAATAATATATCCTTTGCCCGCTCCGTCCTCTACCATGGCTCTCGGGTCTCGAACATTCCAGATGATCGCCACCAGCTTTAATTGCCTTAATTCCATTTTCTCCAAAGGAGCGCCTGACTCCGATACTACCTCGGCAACCTTTTGCGGAGGGACCTCCGGCCTTTCAACGATCAATGGTTTAAAAGGATTTGGTTTTCCTTCAGGTTTATAAGTATAGGTCATCACCGGCGGTCGTTCCGCTTTCAATTCCGCGGTAAGGGGGGGAAGTATTTTGGCCGGAGTTACCGTTGGTTTCCCTACCGGAGGCATGGGAACTTTTGTGGGTTTTGGCGGTTCTCCGCCGCATCCCCCGCAGATTAAAATTGTGCTCAGGAATATTACAGCTCCCAATTCTTTCATGGGATAGCGCTCCTTACTTCTTAGAGGGCGGAACTCCTTTGGGCTCTTGTTGACTCTTTTGATCTTTGGCAAGGTCGCTTGCTTCCTTCTCTATAAATTTGAAAGTGGTGGCTGTACAGGAAGTCGTAATCTCCCATTTCCCAAACGTCTCTTTCGCTCCCTCCATTGTGACTCCGGCGATATTTACGATGCGGGCCATCTTACCCACTTTATCGAAAAAAATCGCTACATCGTTATAAGTCCCTTTCACCTTAATTTCCACGGGAATCTCGGCGTAAAATTCTCGGGTCACCTCAGGAACGGGTCGAAAGAGGAGGAACTCTAACCCAGCTTCTTTTCCTAAATTCGAAATATTCGCTAACAGCGAAGGAATCTCTTTACTCGTGGGAAGTTGGGCCATGGCTAAGGTCAACTCTTCCTTCAACTTGGCGGCTTCCGCCTGGAAACGTTTCATGTTGGCGGCGATGATGCGCAGCTCCCGAACCTGCGTTTCCAGCCTACCCACCTCCGTTACTTTCTTCTCCAGCACTTCCGATTTGGGCAAGTAAATCAAATAAAAGTAAAGCCCCAGAATCACAACCAAAAACAAAGTCAGGATCAGTATCTTCCGGGAGGTAGGCAGTTTGACAATACTATCTAAAGTAATGGTCACGTTGTTTTCCCCTCACGAAGTGGGCCCGCTAAGCGAGCTTCCATACTGTACATTACAGGTAAGGGTGAACTCTTTGAGTTTTACGTCTTTCCGTTCCAGCTGTTGGGAAATGATCAGCTCTACATTTTTGATTACCCCTGATTTTTCCAGATTGATCATAAATTTAGCGATCGTTGGGTTATCCAGGGCGATACCCTTCAGTTCCATTTTCCCGTCTTTCTCTTTTAAGGAGGTTAACCAAAGCCTTCCAGGAAGAGAAGTAGCCATATCATCCAACACGCGTACAGGACCTGTTTTGGCCCGCTGTAATGTATAAATGATATTCAAGCGTCTCTGAAGATCTTCTTTCTCCGCCTTAAATTTATTTACATCTTTGGTATCAATTTTCAGTTGTTTGATTTCCTCATTATAGACGGTTATCTGGGCTTCAACTTTGTTAAGTCGGCTGGAAAGAGAGATATGAAAGAAAAGGGTGATCAGAACTACACAGCCCACAGACAGAAAAAAGACCGATAGCATCTTCCGGGTAGTTTCTTTCTTCTTTAATGCTCGGACCGGCAGCAGATTGATGCGAATCATTTTAAGCCCTCTCTCCTTAAGGCCAATCCCATTCCTACAGCTGTTAACGGAGCGATTTGTTTGATATACTCTGGGTCAAACGCTTCTGGGTTGCAGTCGATTTGCATGAAGGGATTGAAAACTTCCACCGGTGTTCCAATACGCTCTTCAATCAGTCCAGGGAGCATCTGAATTTTGGCACATCCCCCACTAAGAAAAACTTTTTTAATCTCCCCCCCCGAAGTAGAGGCTGCATAAAATTCTAAGGATCTTCGGACTTCAGTGGCTAGATGTTCGGCTATCCCCTGGACGATCTTCTCTACTTCCGCACTTTGGGGCCCGGAATCTCTTTCTTTAACCTTCAGGGCTTCGGCTTCCTCGTAGGTCATCTTCAGTCGTTTTTGGATCTCTTCGGTAATCTGCCGCCCACCGATGGAGATGTCGCGGGTGAACGCTGAAGTTCCCTCCTTCAGAATATTGATGTTCATAACGCCTGCCCCGATGTTGACCAGGGCCACAACTTCTTCCGCGGGAGATTCGTAGTTCAAGTTGTAGGCGTTTTCAATGGCGAAAGAATCTACATCCACAATTACGGGGCGAAGACCCGCTTCCTCGATGACTGCAGTATAGTCATTAATCATATCTTTTTTTGCCGCCACCAAAAGGACAGCCATCTGATCCTGCCCGGCCGGTTCATCCAAAATTTGGAAGTCTAAGTTTACGTCTTCGATGTCAAAGGGGATATACTGTTCTGCCTCCCACTTAATAGACTCTTCCAGCTGTACTTCAGACATGACGGCGACATTAATTTTTTTAATGATTACCGAATGTCCGGATATCGAAACAGCCACATTTTTTGTTTTTACCTTCAATCCTTCGATTAAGCTCCGAATTGATTCCACAATGCTGGCCGAGTCCATAAAAGCACCATCCACGATGGCTTCCGGAGGAAGGGAAATCATCCCGAAATGTTTCAGTTTTGGGATTTTCTTTCCCAATTCTAACTCCACCGCCTTGATGGAACTTGACCCGATGTCTAAGCCGATTAATTCTTTCTTGTCAAAAATCCCCATGTCTCCCTACCGATCGGGCAAAACTTCCATCCCCTTGCCCCAAAGTTGAAATACATTGATCCGAGGGGTTTGTCTAGTCCGGATTCGCTCTTTCTCGTTGGGAACGTACACCGATAAAACCACTATGGTGGTCGTCCCCGGTAGGACTTGCACTTGCATGGATTCTGAATAAGAATCATTGTTCTTTAGATCTAAAAAATTGGTTATCAGGCGATAACTTTGGACTGGAAGAATTTCATCAAAATAAATTACATTGGTAGAACATTTGCCATGCAGGAAAGAATATTCCAATTGCTTTCGGGAATCACTCCCCAAACTCAGAGGTGCAAGAAGAAGTTCTCCCAAACCGACTTTGACCTGTTCGGGGATGGTTACTTCTTCTTTCCCCAAAACAAAGACCCAGGGAACTTGTGCCCAAGGGAAAGGACGTTCTTTCATAAATTGTTTGACGTATTCCGTCTCCAGCAAGGCGTTGCCCCGGTTATTGGCCAATATCAGAAGTCGACCTTCTTCCAAGGGGCGCATCTCTCCACGCAAAACAATCTCGTTGGCTTCCTGCAAGGCCTGTTCGGTTGGAAGGGGTATTTCAACGTTCAGGGAAAGAACATCCACGATGTTCTTTTCCATTTCTATGGCCCCAATGTTGAATTGAAAATTGACCAAGGAGACGGAGACACGAAGACTTCGGCCAACCCCTTTTTGTACTTCCCCAATAATCAAAGCGTGAATACCGTTGGCCGGTTCCATAGTGTTAATCCGCCGTTGTAAGCGACGCAGACCTTGGGCATCCAACTTTCCCATAACACTTAGGCCGTTCCAGCTCAAATAGCGATTTACTTTCTCCTGGCTTACTACATTAAATTGGGTCTGAAGATAAAGCCTCCGGGTGATTTTATCAGCCAACTCTCGCCCAGCCTTCACTACATTCCCTGATCCGTCTGTAAAATCAAAGACAGCTACCCGAATAATTGGCCGATTTCGATAGTCAAAAAATTTCTTGGCCAGGGCCGTTTCCAGGCTGGAAAAAAATTTCTCTGTAGCAATTTCCTGTTCGGTGGCCAAACGTCCGGTTGCGAATCCATCCGCTCCTTGGGTTACAGGAGAAAAGGTCAATAGTGACAAGACCAAAGTTAAAATGAATAGGGAAAATAATTTTATATTGGCATTTTTGCGAATAGGGGTGACTGCCGCCAAGTCTTGGAGGAAAGGTTTCATTTTACATCCCCAAAAATTTTTTCTCTTTCGGAAAGCTTTAACCCCAAAGCAAGAATGATCTTTCGCTTTGTCTCCAAACGACAAGTTTTCCCTTTTTCCACCCTATCGATCGTTAATGTAGAAATCCCAGCCTTCCGCGCCAATTCTGCTTTGCTTAATAAAAAATTTTCGCGATACTGTTTGAGAAAATTCATTTCTGCTCTGCTTTTAAAACCTGGAGTAGTGAGGAAAAATTTATTTGCGACAGAAGTTAGATCCTGCAAAATCAGTTCCAAAGATTATGAAGTTAAGTAATTTTTTAAAAAATTATTTTAATTTAAACTTAATTATATATAATTTATACCTCCTAATCAACCCTTATCGCATTAAATTCATTAATTTTATAAAAAATATTAATTTTATAATTTCAACTATTCCGTTGACCTTATTTTTATTTTTCCAGGAGTCCTCCCGATTTTCCGGAGAATCCTTTACGTACATTTTTGCGCCTTCTGTAACAATTTTTCAACCCTGCGTGAGTTAATTTTAACACGGATTTAGAGAAAATCGGAAAAAGAAAAAGCAATTTGATTCTTGGGTAGATTCTTTAAATATTTTCCAAGGTATGTCTTACTACTCGAATTTATAGATGATTTCTCCTTTTTTAACTAATCCTAATTCCTCACGGGCAATTCTTTCAACTTCTTCTTTTTTATTTTTTTTCATCCTCTCGATTTGCTGGGCAAGTTTCCGATTTTCTTCGCTCAACCGCCCAGTGGCTATCTTAATTTTTTCCCGCTCTCCCTTTAAGTGGTAAATTTGCATCAAACCCCTTCCACCGAAGATGGTGAAAACAAGCATAGTGGAAATGAAAATAGCCAAGTATAAAAAATATTGTTTTCGAATGGATCCAAAGAAACTCATATGAAGTAAGGAATTTTTCTTGTGATTTTTAAAAATCATAAACTTTCTTTTTTTAAATGTAAAGGGGATTTTTTACTTATTTTTTTTCACATAAACCTCGCGGCCGATGTCCTCATCCAAGGCTAAGGTCGTTTCGCCAATTTCCAGAACAAAAGCGGGGCGCTTTTGGGCCAGTCTCACTACTGACCCCGGGATTAATCCCAGAGAACTCAAACGTTCTAAACGGATCCGTGATCGGGGGGTGATAAAAACAATCCGTCCTTCCTCCCCCAGC